>Ga0105053_10000673_pt1 | contig 54532 bp, 43 predicted proteins | sample BON01_FD_78093 | JGI IMG/M metagenome (GOLD analysis project Ga0105053, IMG submission 78093) | Freshwater microbial communities from Lake Bonney liftoff mats and glacier meltwater in Antarctica - BON-01 | ecosystem: Environmental > Aquatic > Freshwater > Ice > Glacier meltwater | place: Lake...
ATTCACCAAAAGTAGATAAGCTTCACAAAAACCAAGAACACGTACAATCGAACATTTACGAACTCAGTGAGTTTATAACTGACGTTCTTAAGGTTGATTCGATCAAAGGTAGTTTCCCACACAAAATTGGCTTTCATGCTTCCTGCCATGGTCTTCGTGGACTCAGGCTCGCAAGCGATTCTGAGCTAAATGAACCCAAGTTCAACAAAACCCTTCAGCTGATGAAAGATTTGGAGGGATTGGAAGTAGTAGAGTTGACAAGACAAGATGAGTGTTGTGGATTCGGCGGAACTTTCGCAGTAAGTGAAGAAGCTATCTCTGTACAAATGGGCAAAGACCGAATCGCAGATCATCTCGATAAAGGCGTAGAAATCATCGTGGGCGGAGACATGTCTTGCATAATGCACATGCAGGGAATTGCTACCCGAGACAAAGATAAAGTACAACTCATGCATTTTGCAGAAATCTTAAACCAAGTCATCTCATGAGTCATCCAGAGAATGCGACCGTTTTTCTGAAAGATAAAGCACGTGCCAAATGGCATGATGACACACTTTGGATCGTTCGACAGAAACGCGATGTAACTATCCATCAAATCCCTGAATGGGAAAATCTCCGCGAACTGGCTTCGCAAATCAAGGATCACACACTTTCTAAGCTAGACTTCTACCTGGAAGAATTAGAGAAAAATGCTACTGCAAATGGCATCAAAGTTCACTGGGCCGAAAATGCTGAGGATCATAATCAGATTATTGGTAAAATTTTAGAGGAAAAGAACTGCAAGACAATTGTCAAGAGCAAATCTATCCTCACAGAAGAGTGTCATTTGAATCCATTCCTGGAGGAAAGAGGCATTGATGTCGTAGATACAGATTTGGGAGAGCGGATTATTCAGTTTCTGAAGCAACCGCCAAGTCATATCGTGATGCCGGCTATCCACCTGAAAAAGTCCGATATATCAGAGATTTTCCACGAAAAACTCCATACAGAAAAAGGCAATCTAGATCCTGTTTACCTGACGCATGCAGCTCGCTTGCATCTACGAGAAAAATTCCTTCAAGCCAAAGTAGCAATTACAGGCGTCAATTTCGCGATCGCAGAAACAGGAGAATTCGTCGTATGTACCAATGAAGGTAATGCTGACATGGGAGTGCATTTGGCTGATACTCATATTGCATGTATGGGAATAGAGAAACTAATTCCTAGAAGAAAAGACCTTGGGGTTTTCCTTCGACTGTTGGCTAGATCAGCCACGGGGCAGTCTATCACTAATTACAACTCACATTTTCGAAGCCCATCACCAGGTAAAGAACTTCATCTGATCTTGGTAAACAATGGTCGAACCAAGCAACTATCCAGAGAGAAGTTTAGAAATTCGCTGAAATGCATCCGCTGCGGAGCTTGCATGAACACCTGCCCGATCTATCGCCGAAGCGGTGGATTCAGTTACGGAAGCACTGTGCCAGGCCCAATAGGATCTATCCTTTCTCCGGGATTGGATCTGAAGAAATACAGCACTTTACCTTTTGCTTCCACACTTTGCGGAAGTTGCACAGATGTATGTCCTGTGAAAATCAATATTCACGAGCAACTCTATGAGTGGAGACAAGAAATCACCAAAGCGCAGGGGGCTTCGCTGAAAGGCCTTTCGATGAAATTGGCAAATGGAATATTCACAAGCCCACTTGCTTATAAGATTTCTGGGAAACTGATGCGTGCATCCCTGAAGACATTACCGGACAGCGTTATATACAATCCGCTGAATGTATGGGGAAAAGGAAGAAACCTGCCGGATTTGCCAGCAGAATCATTCAAAGACTGGTACAAAAAGAATAGAAATCGAGCATGACTCCAAAGTCACACGCTAGGATGATTATAATGTATGCGAGATTCCATGTGGCCTTTGAAAATCAAATTATAAACACATGAAAATGAGCAGTAAAGCATCCATATTAGCAGCTATCAAGGGGTTGAATATGAAAGAGAAACCTCTTCCAGAAATTCCTGATTTCGTTGTCCCCCATGATTTATTAGCAACATATACGCATTCTTTGAATACCAATAAAGGCACCGTAGTGAGTAAGGAGGAACTGGAACAGTTAATTACTGAAACTGCATTTCCAAAAATCTATAGCTCATCTCCTACCTTTGACAGGTTTACCAATTGTCAATTACCGCAGCATCCTGCTGATTTTGCAGATTTGGATTTGGCTATTATCGAAGGACAATTTGCTTCGGCTGAGAATGCCGCTATATGGGTAGATGAAAGCAATCTGGATCTCAGAGCTATTCCCTTTATCACAGCACATTTAGTGATCGTGATCAGGAAAGAAAATATCGTGGGTAATATGCATGAAGCTTACGAGCGCATCGGATTGACGAAATCTGGCTTTGGAGTATTTATCGCAGGCCCTTCCAAAACTGCCGATATTGAGCAGTCTTTAGTAATAGGCGCTCATGGAGCTATGAGCTTGAGAGTAGTGATTCTTTAGCTTAACTTTTTGGATAGTTTAAAGCAGTTGTGACCTTCCTTACAGCTAGTATATTTCAAGTCAAACTTAATTTTGTCTGCAATGCTTTTGCAAAGCGCTAAACCTACTCCTGTTCCCTTTTCTTTCTTGGTCCCATAGGAAGTTCTAGCCCGAAAAGAAAATAATTCTTTTTGATCTGCTGATGAAATAGTTGCTCCCTCATTACAAACCTTCCAGCTCAAATTCTTTCCCAGTATCTTAAGTTTAAGATTAACAGTCGAATTCAGAGGTGAAAATTTAATGGCATTGTCCAGCAAGTTTTTCAAAATAATCTTTATCTCATTGATTTCTAATGAAATATTTCGATCATCTCCTTCTATTGACACCTCAATAGACTGGTTTTTCTCAACAGCTTGGACAAGCATCATCTCTTTTATTTCCTGAGTCAGTTCTGTCAGACTAATCTGCTGAAGCTGGATAGGCGTATCCTCCAATTCGGTCATCACCCAACTCAGTGTATTGTTGAGCACTTTGTTTAGATGAAAGCTTTGACCTTTCAAATTTCCTAATATTTGTTCCAGCTCTCCAGGCTCAAAAGCGTCTTTCTCCACTAATCCCAGCGTGGTATGAAGCATGCCAATAGGGTTTTTAAGATCATGCGAAAGAATAGCGATTAATTTATTTTTTTGATCATTAAGCATTTTTACTTCCTCCAGTGTGTGATCCTGTCTGTGCTTGATTGTATTGAGTAATTGATTTTGGTTTTGATGACTTTTGATGAAAAAATGCAGTACAGTAAACACAAAAATGCTAATCCAAAGTATCGTGACTGCATGGTCTATGAACTGATTTTGAGCTCCAGCATAAGAATTCTCAACTTCTATATAACCTTCTGATTCTGCATAAAAAAGGAGGAAAAACATGGATAGAGAACCGGTAAACTAAGCAAGTTTAAGCCATCCCTGAATCAACAACGAAAAAACTACCAGCATCAAGAAAAAAGCATAGATGGTTGGCCCGTCATTTCCATCGTTAAACACAAAATTGAAACAGATTATTACATGGGCAAGCAGTAGCAAAATATTCAAGACTATTTGCGTTTTGCCATAGTTAGAAATGAAAAAATAGGCTGCCAAAAAAGGAATTGCAAGTCCGAATTTAATCATATAAATCACCGGAGACATACCGAGGACCAAATTAGAAATACCTAATAGCAATAATAAAACGAATGCTAAAAGTGAGAATACCATCGTGATTTTTCTCTGGATATACTCCAGATTAGTAACATTCTCTTCAGAAAGCTTTAAGCCTTTAGTAAGCAGCATAAAAATTATCTATGTTAAATTTAATCTAAAAATATAAATTATAGCCTGTTAGACGGGATACTCTTAAATATTGGCAAAAAACCAGGGGTTCACCTATTTTAATAGTGACTAACCCATCGAATGAAGCGCAATACGATAGCCTTCAGAATCCAAAAAAACACCCATAAATCCATAATGAGGGGAAATCATCTTTTTTGGTATCTGGACAGTCCCTCCAGCCTCCTCTACTTTTGCAAGTTCTATAGATACGTCATCGCTAGAAAACTAGATCAGTCCTCCAGTAAAATTACTTGTCCCATAAAAATCCTTGTGAGAAACCAAGCTTCCCTCAGCGCCATTTTCTCCACCTTCACCCAGCAACATTGCCGTTTGAAAATCACCCATATCAATCTTTTGAAGCGAGCAATCAAAAACCTTCTGGTAAAAAGTGATCGCTCTGTCCATATCATTTACCGGTATTTCAAACCAGCCTAAGGACACTTCCTTCATCGCACAAAAGTTATAAAAACTTGTCCACCGTGACGGATTTAAAGATTATACTATTTGATAAACTAAAAATCAATTAACTATTAGTTCTCCAGCATTGTTTGCTAAACTCTAGTAAGCTTGATCGGATAAGTCTTCCCAGCATTCCACTGACATACATAGATATTTTCATCCTGATCTATGCATACATCATGACAATGCTTAAAGATCGCTTCCGACTGCACCATCAGCTGCAGTTCTCCATTTCTGTATTCTGGTGCTGTGCCCCCAGGATTGGAAACCACCTTATTGTCTTTATCTAATATAGTCACAAATCCAGAATCCGGTGTTTGCTCTAAATATCTTAATCTTGACCAACACACACCTGCATAGAGATTGTCACCATGAATCACCGGACGGCAGACAAATGCTCCTGGCAAAAATATAGTCTCTATATAGTCTCCGTCCATAGTAAATCGCTTGAATGAATTATGGCCTCGTGAAGTACAAAGTAAGGTAGGTGCCTTGCCTCCACGCTGATCTACTGTGATACCATGTGCCGTGCTGAACTGAGCATCACCAGATCCACTTCCTCCAAATTTTCGGATAAACTTTCCATTTTTGTCGTAGTGTAGAAAAAACTGAGAGCCGTATCCATCCGCCACATATAGATCCCCATTGGGAGCTACAGTAGTCTCCGTAGGCACAAAAGCCATTTTCTCGGTATAAACCCCCTCTGTTACAGGAGCTGCAATTTCTGCCACTATTGTGCCTTCGAGTGTGGTTTTCACAACTCTACCTGCATTATCAGAGATCCATAGGTATTCGGCATCTCCTTCATCTACTAGAGTCAAACCATGCGCACGATCCATTCCAAGTGTCCACGCGCTGAGAAATTTACCGGATTGATCGTAGATGATGACGTTGTTTTTAGGCTCGTCTGTCACCATAATCATACGTCCTTTCCGATCCATCACCATTTCATGACAGTTGTTAACAGGTACCTTGGCAGGATCAAGCATCCCCCACTTCTGGTCAACTTGATATTGAAAATCTCCGTGACCGATTATCATATCACGGTTTTGGGCAAAAGAAAAAGAAGGTGAAATAGACATAGCAAGTCCCATCAGGGAGGTATTTTGGATAAATTTTCGTCGATTTGAATTCATATATATGGGATAAAGCTTGAATTTAAGGATTCCTATCGAAAACTTAAGAATAATCCATATTTTAGGACAAGACTAATTTACTAAAACATGAAAACTTCTATAAAACTCATCTTATTATTTCTGTTTATTATATCACCACTTATAAAGCTTCAAGCCCAAGAAGTGGCACTCCAGCTCTATTCGCTTCGCAATGAAATGAAGGTAGATCCAGTGAAGTATCATCAGCTTATTTCAGAATGGGGAATCTCAGCGCTTGAAGGCGGTGGCGAGTACGGAATGACTGATGATGAATACGCCAAACTTCTCGCAGATAATAACCTTCGCATCGTAGGTGTAGGTGCTGATTACAATCAACTAACCAAAGACCTGCAACCCATAATTGATCAAGCGAAGAAATATGGCGCCAAATACGCCACATGCTATTGGATACCTCATACTGATGGACCTATTTCCATCGAAGAAATAAAAATCGCAACTGCTCTCTTCAATGCTGTTGGCCAAGAACTTAAAAAGGAAGGCGTCACTTTCTTGTATCATCCACACGGCTATGAGTTTGCAAAGAATGGCAAAGGAGTAGTGATGGATTACATGCTTGAAAATGCCACTCACTTTGGATTCAATCTGGATGTTTACTGGGTGAAAATGGGCGGAGGAGATCCGCTAGCTATTATGAAAAAATATCCGGGAAAATTCCCTATGCTTCATATGAAAGATCGCAAGAAGGGAACTCTAGGATCAAAAGATGGTCAAGGTGACGTAGAAACCAATGTAGTCCTAGGCACTGGAGACATTGATATCGCAGGACTCATCAAAGAAGCCAAAAAACAAGGAACTGAGTATTTGAGCATAGAAGATGAAAGCTCACGATCAGTCACACAGATTCCTTTAAGCGTTGCTTTTATCAAAAAGGAATTGGATAAGTAATAGGCTGAGCGTGAAGCTGAGGGACCGAAAATTGACGTAGCTGAATACGTAGAGTTTCGCTTCCCCCATGTAGGATTTGATTCTTAGCAGCATAAGATACAGATGACCTGTTTATCAATTCTCATCTTCTAAAATTCAGGATTTTACATGAAAGTGGAAGTATCGGTACTATTTTGCATTTTCTTACAAATGAGTTTTAACCTAGATTTTCTAATCTATTTATGAGTGAATATGATGTGGCGATAATAGGCAGTGGCCCTTCAGGAGCCATGGCAGCTTATTATCTGGCAAAAAAGGGGATATCTACCGTTATAATTGAAAAGGATATTCTACCTAGATACAAAACCTGTGGAGGTGGTTTGGTGTACCGAGGAAGGCGGAAATTGCCTTTTGATATCTCATCAGTTGTCGAGCGTGAGTTTAATCAGATGAACGTCTACCTGGAAGGTGAGCAAAAAGTACTAACTACCGAGCGCGATGTTCCTGTGATCAGCATGGTCATGCGAGACAAGTTTGACAGTTTTCTGATCGAAAAAGCGAAGGAAGTTGGGGTTAAAATCAAGCAAGGACATAAGCTTAACGACATTACTTTTGGTGAGATCCCTATTCTACATACAAGTCAAGGAGAAATCAAAGCCAAGTTAATCATAGCTGCTGATGGAGTTCTCAGTCCGACGGCAAAACTAGCCGGCTGGAAAGAAACGAGAAAACTTATACCCGCATTGGAGTATGAAGTGGAGGTGAATCATGAAGATTTCGAACGGCTATCCAAAGAAGTACGATTTGACATGGATAGTGTCCCGTATGGATATGCGTGGAGTTTCCCCAAGAAAAACCACCTTTCGCTAGGCATCGCTTCTACTCGAAGAACGAGAATTGACCTGAAGAGCTATTACAAAAAGTATGTGGAAAAGCTGGGTATCAAAGAAATTCTGAGTGAAAAAGCTCATGGTTTTCAAATCCCAATATCACCTCGAACCGATGGCTTCTATAGGAAGAATGTTTTCCTGATTGGTGATGCAGCAGGATTTGCGGATGCGGTGACAGCAGAGGGGATTTCGAATTCCTTATGGAGCGGAGAATTGGCTGCAGAAGCGATCATCGAAGCAAAACTCAATCCAGAGAAAGCTGGAATTCTTTATCAGGAAAAGTTAGAAAAAGAGTTGCTACCTGAAATTAACACCTCTCAGACAGCTGCTAAGTGGTTTTACACGTATAGAATGATCAGAAATCTGCTTTTGAGGAAATATGGAGACTATGCCATCAACTTCATGACTGATTTATATATTGGAAATAGAAGTTATCCGAAGAACTTGATGAAAACCATCAAAAACAAAATCACTGAAACCAAAAGACCTGTGATTTAAGAGCATTTTCGTAAGGCTAACTAAGTGCCAACGCTTTTGATTGTAGCATCTATAAAAAAGGAATTGGAGAAGTAAGTATTAAGGATTTCTCATACGCTCCTTTTGAAAAAATTGATATAGCTTGCCACTATCATAAATCCCAAAATAATTATCGAACACATGAAACACAACAAGCTCTTTTTATCGGCATTTGCCTTAATTCTCTTTTTCTCAGTTTCCACCACATCATTTGCACAACTACAGGCACCAGCACCAAGCCCGGCAGCTTCAGTCTCTCAAGTGGTAGGTTTCACCAAAATCAGCATTGACTACTCGTCTCCAGGAGTAAAAGGAAGAAAAGTATTCGGTGAACTTGAAAAATATAATGTCAGCTGGAGAGCTGGTGCAAATAACCCTACGATCATCGAATTCAGCACTGGAGTAAGTATTGCAGGCAAAAACATTGGAGCAGGCAAATATTCCATTTTCATCACTCCACAGGCATCTGGGGACTGGACTATCCACTTGAACAGCAAGGCAAATGCAGTATATGCATACACCAAAGATGGCAAAGTGGACGAAGCTGCCTTGGCAAAAGATGATGCGGTAGCTATCAGCGTATCACCAATCCCAGCACCTGAAACGTTTGAAAGACTTGCTTACTTAATCTCCGCAGAAGACAATAAAGTGGCTTCGGTTACTTTCATGTGGGCAGATGTGATGCTATCCTTTGAGGTAGATACGCAAGTGGCTGAGAAAATGGAGCAATTCAAAGCAACCTTCTAATTGTAACTGCTTTTGGTGAAATCGACCACTAAAAAAGGTTCAAGTCTTCAGGCTTGCACCTTTTTCTTTTTGCCGATTGACCTGTATTCTGCACTCTTAATGTATTTCTCTTCCAACGCTATTCAGATCATTACATTATATGTGGTTATCGGCATTTGATAGCTTTAGGATACGGGTAATCCCCTTAATTTCTTATTTATCCTGAATATAAAACTTCTGCCTTTCGTCGGAAGTGATCTGTCACGACAGTAATTCCGAATTATTTCAAATTCTAAAGTGAATCATATTTAATGATCTCTTTATCTCTTGACAAGTAAAAAATCAGCTAAAAAATGAATCCTTATTAAAACTCATATATGACTCATCAATTGAAATCTAAGGAGGAATTCCCAATGTCACGGAGAAAAAAAAGGTCTGTGCGAACACAGACCTGAGTAAAAACTAGACTTTATTAGCTAAACTTAATTTGGAATCATACCATGTGGATCGATCACAAATTTCTTGGCAGCTCCCTTATCAAAATCACCGTAACCTCTTACTGAATCCTGTAAACTAATTACCTCCACGTTAACAGCATCAGCAATCTTAATTTTATCATACAAGATCGCATTCATCAGCTGACGATGATATTTCATTACTGGGCATTGACCAGTATGGATAGAATGAGACTTGGCCCATCCCAATCCAATTCGTATGCTCAAGCTTCCTTTTTTGGCAGCTTCATCAGAAGCTCCTGGATCTCCAGTCACATATAGACCTGGAATTCCCAATTGTCCTCCTGCACGAGTTACCTCCATTATGGCATTTAGAACCGTGGCAGGCTGCTCTACATTGCTATCCTGGCCATGACCTTTAGCCTCGAAACCAACACAATCCACTGCACAATCCACTTCTGGAACCCCTACGATCTGTTCAATCTGATCAGCAAGCGATACATCCTTCTTTAGATCAATGATTTCACAACCAAAGCTTTTTGCTTGCGCAAGACGCTCATCGATCATGTCACCTACAATCACAAGAGCTGCTCCCAACAAGTGACATGAAGCTGCGCAAGCAAGTCCTACAGGGCCTGCTCCAGCGACATAAACGATGCTTCCAGGACCTACACCAGCAGTGACAGCACCGTGAAAACCAGTAGGAAATATATCAGATAATAGCGTAAGATCTTTGATCTTTGCCATGGCTTCATCGCTGTTCGGAAATTTGAGCAAGTTAAAATCAGCATAAGGAACCATCACATATTCAGCCTGTCCGCCTATCCATCCTCCCATATCCACATATCCGTAAGCAGCACCTGGTCTGGCAGGATTCACATTCAAACAGATACCGGTTTGACCAACTTTACAATTACGGCAACGTCCACAAGCAATATTAAAAGGCACAGATACTAAGTCGCCCTCTTTAATAAACTCTACATCTTTACCCGCTTCTATGACCAGTCCAGTTATTTCATGTCCTAACACCAGCCCCTCTGGAGCTGTGGTACGACCACGAACCATATGCTGATCACTACCGCAAATATTAGTAGAAACTATTTTGAGAATCACCCCATGCTCGCATTTTCGATCTCCAATAGCAAGTTTTGGATATTCAATCTCTCTTACCTCGACCACTCCGGGTCTTATATAAGCTACTCCATGATTAGTACACATATCTTTTTGGGTTATTTTAAAGCATCTGCTCCAGCTTGGGCAACTGCATGATCATTTTCTACCGCATCATCAGACACGTCTATAGCATCAATGATTTCACCTGCTCCATCCTTGATCAAGACTCCACCAGGAAACGTGATCAATCCCCCGTTGGAATGTTCAATATTAAATAACGGACCGCCAGGCTGAGATAATTTACCAATTTCTCCAGTTGGCATATTAAAGTAACGGGCAGTACGAGCCTTCATTTGAGAAATATCTATAGAGCCCAGCCATGCGCCATCCATATGCGCAAAAGCGATAAGGTTTGTACCCGCATCTACCACTGCGATGTTCATCAGCGTATTTAACTCAGTAGCTTTGGCTTTGGCCGCGGAAATGGCGGCTTCTGCCTGCGTCAATGAAATAGTCCTCATGATTAGTATGTATTTAAAATAGTTAAGAAATATTCATCACAATTAACCAAGCAATTTCCCTAGAATATAGAACAAAAATCGGAAATAGTAGAACTATCCTTCAAACTTCTATAAGTTGTACCAAACGAGATCTATTGTTCAAATGATAATTCTAAATTCATAGAAACTAATACATATTCATAGCAATAAAATAGATAAATACCACTTGGCACCGGTAAACCTTAGCGACAATTCCCAGGTGAAAAGTTTAGTAGAGCACCGCAGAGTTTTTTCACGTAACATTGTCAGCTCAATATTTACAAAACCTACCAGAGATGTCCCAATGTGATTTTATCCTATCGGTCTTATGATATCCAGTATCATGCGAGGACGCAAAACCATGTCACTGTATATGGAAAGCGATTTCGATTTTTACCTGGAGAAAGTGTGATCCTGCCTGAGGGAGTTTCCATGAATGTAGGCTTTCCGGATGCAGACGAAGACTACCCCGTTCAATGTGCGACCATTGCGCTAGACTGGGATATAGTGAACAAAAATCTTGAATTTCTACAAGAACATTATTCCAATATGGTTAGCACCTTTGAATAGAAACTTAACTTTTCAAAGTATCACTTTATAAACAATCGTGATCTGGCCTCAAGTATTAACAAACTTATCAGCATAAGCATGGAGGATAATGTAGCCAAAGATGCGATGGCAGATCTTTCAATGAAGCTACTACTGATGCGTGTGATTCAGCTGCAGAACTTAAACTATACCAACAATTTCCAACTCAGCAACAGTAATCTCACTCCTGCAATCCACTACCTAAACACCCACCTTACCGAACGAATATATATTGACGTGCTCGCCAAAAAATGTCATAGGAGTAAAACGCTGTTCTTCACTACTCTTAAAGAGCAGTTTGGAACGACTCCGATAAATCATCTGCTGCATTTGAGAGTGGAGGATGCAAAGAAAATCAAGGCAGACCCCACACTAACAATCTCCGAAGTTTGCTATCAAAGTGGATTTAACAGCGTGAACTACTTTATCAAGGCCTTTAAAAGGCTTGTAAGAGTGACTCCCAAAAGATACAAAACGGTTTAAAATTGGGCCAGATGATTTTTCATATGAAGTAATCTCTCTTGTCTTGGATCTTGTCTCTAGACTCGCGCCTCTTGACACTCAACTCTTGATACTTCGCCGTGGTCTGTGTCTCCACAGACCACTTAGTTCTCAGTGAAGAAAATATAAAACATCATCGTTTAAAATCCCTCTACCCCCTTTAAAAAAACGCCTTTTCCAAAACGTACATCAAATTCTAAGGGGAGTTACTTGAAATCTACCTTTGCTACTTGCTACTTGCTACCAGATACCTCTAGTCGCTCTTCAATGCCTTTACAGGATTTGCTCGAATGCTCTTATAAGTTTGGAAGAATATGGTAGCCAACGCCAATGCAAAGCAAGCCAGACTCGCAAACACTATCACCCAAATCTCAATTCCTGTCTTATAGGCAAACTCCTCTAACCAACGCTGCATAAACATCAGAGCCAGCGGCACTGCAATTAATACGGATATCAGAATCAATTTGAAATAAGAGGCTGAAAGCATGATGAATATCTCTGGCATAGTCGCTCCGAAAACCTTTCGAATCCCGATTTCCTTGTTCCTCAATTCGGTGGTATAAGCCGTCAATCCAAATAACCCCAAACAGGCAATCAAAATCGAGATACCGGTTAAGACCTGGAGCAGATTCGCCATTTTCATTTCGGACTCATACACTCTTCCAAAATCCTCGTCCAAGAAGCTGTAATTCATCGGCACTCTTGGCTCAAACTGCTTCCAAGCTACCTTCAATTCATCCACTCCTACCTGGATATTTCCACCTTCAACTTTCACAGAAATGTAATCCCGAAGGAAATAATCGTACATATATTCGATCACCAGCGGCTTGATCTTATTTCTAAAAGATTCAAAATTAAAGTCTTCAACTAATCCGATTACCTCAAGTGTAGCCTCGTTGTTTTCACCAGCATTTTTGACAATCAAAAGACCGATGGGATCATCCGCTATTCCCAATTGCTCTGCAGCAGTCTGGTTGATCACCACCTTATTCTGATCGGCACCTGATGTTTCTCCGAAGTTCCTTCCTTCCAGTAAGTTGAAGTGATACGTTTTCAGGTAAGATGCATCTGCCTCGTACCAGTTCATTCCATCCTTCACATCGCTCGTCGGCAGATTAAAAGTCCGCATTTGGAAATTCCCTGACATGGGGATTCCTGTCGAAAAACTCAACGAGTGTATATTCGAACTGGACGCAAAATACCCCTTAAAATCATCCCGTTGGTAATTTTGAATTTCGCCATCGTTATGAATAATCACCAATTGATCTCGATCAAAACCCGGATCAGAATTTTGGATAAAGCTCATCTGACGCTGTACCAACACCGTGCAGATGATCAAGGTAAGAGAAGTTGCGAACTGAAAAACCACCAGTCCATTGCGGAAATTGTGATTATTTTTCCCAACTGACAATTGCCGCTTGATAATCTGTAGCGGCTTAAAGGAGGAAAGATAAAATGCTGGGTAAAAGCCAGAAAGCAGCGTCAGAATAACCACCAACGCAGGAATCATTCCTAAAACCATGGAGTTAGTCATGAGATTGAACTGCAGATTCTTACCGGTAATCTGGTTAAAAACCCCATTTGAAAGCGCTACGACAATCAATGAAATCGTCACACTGATCAGTACCAATAAGAGCGCTTCTGTGAGAAACTGATAGATCAATTGGGACTTCCTTGATCCCATTACTTTGCGCACACCCACCTCCATGGAGCGAAGGCCAGCTTTGGCGGTAGCCAAATTCATAAAATTTATACAAGCCAAAAGCAACACAAATGCCGCAACCAAAGAGAAAATATAGAGGTAACTCTGATAGCCATTCGACTCATGCTCCCGCAGTAAGTGCGAGTTCAGATGAATGTCCTGCACTGGCATGACCTTCAGCTTGTAATTCGAATTTCCTTCCCCTGCTTCCAGAGATGGAATAGCATAAGTTGCCACGAGCTGATCGAGCTTTTCAGCAACAACCTGCTGTTTGTCTTTGGGAAATTTGGCGTAAGTGTAAAGAATTGACCAATCCCAGCTATCCATATCAAAAATCTCAGCGTTCATCCCTGGCTCATAGACCAGCATGTCAAAATGAAAATGCGACTGCGCAGGAATATCCTCCGCCACAGCGGAAATTTGCTTCAGATCTGGATTATTGCTACCCATGAGAATGAATTTTCCGACCATCTCAATCGGAGAAACATCTCCAAAGTATTTACGCCCCAAGCTCTCCGTGATTACTACGTTTTTGGAATCAACCAGCGCTTTTTCCTTGTCTCCTACCAGCACGGTAAGGTCAAAAACTTCAAAAAAGTTTGGTTCAGCGTAATAGACTTTCTCCTCTCGGAAAACCTGTTCTTTATTTTGCCCTGAGCCAGGCTGAATGGTGAAATCATTCCATTTCAAAAGTCTGGTGACAGCTTCCACTTCAGGAATATCAGCCTGAATTCTCGGGCCAAGGGAGGGCGGCGCAGTGGCATAACTTGCCGTTGAATAATCTCCCCAATGTGAAGTAATGCGAAAAACCGATTCAGATTCTGGATAGAATCGATCGTAATTCACCTCATCCTGAATGAAGAGCATTATCATCAAAAACCCAGAAACACCCATCGTCAGCCCCAGTACATTGAGTATGGTATATAGTTTGTTTTTCTTCAGAACTCTCCAGCCAATTTTAAGGTAGTTTTTCCACATGGTTTTTTTATTCTATGGTCTTTATTGATTCTGGTTCTTCAACATTCATAACCTACCATCCGCTGGCCACAGACAGGGTCCCGCACTCGATATTTATTTTTTTCTCAATTCCTGAATCTTGCTTCTTGATACTTTAAACTCAAAACTCTACTCGCTCTTCAGACTCTCCACAGGATTCATCAGCGCGGCCTTAATAGAATGAAAACTTACAGTTAGCAAGGCTATTACCATCGTCAAAACGCCTAATCCTATGAAGAACCACCATTTCAAATCTATTTTGAATGCAAAACCAGCCAGCCATTTTTGAGCTATAACAAAGCTCAAGGGCAGGGCTATTACTATTGCTGCCAATACCATTTTGGCAAAGTCACTGGATAAGATACTCACGATTTTTATTTCACTCGCACCCAGCACTTTTCGGATACCGATTTCCTTTGACCGTCTTTCTACTGTAAACGTAGCCAAGCCAACTAGACCTAGGCAGGACATCAAAATGGCAATTCCAGCAAAGTAGTTGGACAGGGTTGAACTTATCATGCAAAGCTTCGATGCTTTGGATAGCCTCCATTTCATCTCCCCCACTGATCTTCGCCAGGACGAGATTTGTGTTTTCGGGATTGTAATAGAAAAACAGCGGCTTCACGACCTCATGAAAGGAATCAAAATGAAAGTCTTCCGTCACGCCAATAATTTCAACATCTTCTCCATACAGTTTGACCACTTTACCTATTGGGTCTTCCAAACCCATGAATTCTAAGGCTGCCTGATTGAAAATTATTTTTTTGGTATCTGTACCAAATTCTTCAAAAAACGCCCTTCCAACTTTCATATGGATTCCCAACATTTCAATCATCTTATAATTGACCGCTACACGCTCAAACTCCGTCTTGTCATTTGGATCTTTTCCAGGCCATTCTATGCCGTAAGTTCCTCCATTATGCCCAGTCATATCATGTCCCGAACTTGTCGTGCCAAGAACTCCCGGCCTCCTTTCAGTTCAGAGATAAAGGTTTCCATTTTACCTGTATCCTGAAGTTGGCCCACTTTATTGATAAGCAGTACATTGTCTTTTTCATAGCCCAGATCCTCAGTTTGGATATATTCTACCTGCAGATAGACCACCCAAACCGACACAATCAAGATTACCGACAGTGCGAATTGAAATACAACAAGCCCTTTTCTAACCCATAATTCTCCGGAAGCATTGCTGATTTTTCCCTTCAGGATAGCCGAAGGGCTAAAGCTGGAAAAATGCAAAGCCGGATAGCTCCCAGCAATAAGGCCAGTGAACAACACAATGCCCAGAATCGCCAAAATCAGCGTAGGAGTAAAAACAAGTGAAAGCTGCTTAGCTGTTATGATATTGAACTGAAGCAAAAGCAGCATAACAATCCACAGTCCCATCAAAAGCGAAAGAAAAGCAATCCTTGTGGACTCGCTCAGGTACTGAAAAATCAATTCTCCACGCCTTGCGCCCACAGCCTTTTTGATCCCTACCTCCATGATTCGCTTGGAAGCCTTGGCAGTAGAAAGATTCATGAAATTGATACAGGCAATCACTAAAATAAACACGGCAATAATGGAGAAGAGCTTCACATAGGATATTCTACCCCCTGCCTGAACTCCATTTTCATAGGTACCTCGCAGATACACATCCGAGTATTTGGTGATAAACTGAGATCTGTGAATATTATCCCCATCTGTTTTGGTCTCTACATAGTCTTTAATTTTGGAGTTGAAATCTGCGACATTAGTCCCTTCTTTTAACCACACGAAAGTGGTTGGCACTGTATTTTCCCAGCCCTGCACCCATTCATTCTCATCCCAAAAATATTCGAAGGACATTACAAAATCAAATTGCATGGATGAAGCTGCAGGCACATCTTCAAACACTCCCGAAACAGCTAATTCCACCTTATGATCCCATTGCACAGCCTTAACAATCGCATTCTCTGAGGAACCAAAGTGTTTGACTGCTAGGCTTTCGGAAATGACAATAGTATTAGGTTGGGACTTGATATCATCCATATTTCCCTGCGTGATTTTGTAGGGGAAAAGTTTGAAAAAATCAGCACTTGCGTAAAGCTTTTTCGCTTCTATATCATACTCATCAAATGACAAGACACTACTATTGCTATTGTTAGAAAATGAGGTGACTGCTGATTCCACTTTAGGGAAATCATCTTTCAAATCCTGTGCTGTCGGCCCAGCGGTAATTGTGCGGGTAATCATCCCGCCCGCTTGATCCACATTCCCCATCAATTGATACAACTGAGAATCCGTGGGATAGAACTTATCAACTTGCAATTCACCATTGATCCAGAGAAAAATCAATAACGCACTCGCCAGACCGGTCGAAAGCCCAATCAGGTTGATCAGAAAAGCACCTTTCTCTTTTCTGAGATTTCTATAGATAAGTTGAAGGTGATGTTTTAGCATGATTTTCTGAGTCAAGTGTATCCCGCAATGAGAACATTACCCAACATACAATTCCACTTTTATGCCATCCGAAAACCTTCAAATCATCACTTTAGGCGATAAAGAGTGATAAAAACAAGCACCCAATCGAACGTTTTTGTTCGCTGGTGGGCAAAATAACCTTTGATGCATCATCTCGAACGCCAAAGGCTTCGGGATCTCCTCGAAGGTTTGAGGTGCTGTTTTAATGGTGGTTTGATGAGATGGTTGGTTGCGAATGTTTCAGAACCTTTACACCGTCATCTCGCTTTGTAAATTTTGAGCATTGAAAATGACGTTCGTGTCAGGCCGAACACAAATTTTCACGCTATCATTTCTTACTTCTCACATTTTACAAAAGTTTACACTTCTGAAAACACCCTCTTTTCTTTGGCCTGAGCAACAGCCTCTTTCTTAACCTTCTTTCTCCTTCCCCACCAGATCAAAAATCCAGTCACTGGAAGTGAAGCGATAATTGCACTCAGGCAGAAAGCCAAGATTTTACCAGGCAAGCCTGCAATGGCTCCTACGTGTACATCGTAGTTCATCCGCATAATTTTATCGGCTACCGAAGCTTCATCAAATCGGTTGTAAAAATGTTCCACAGGAAGCTCTTCCAAAGTATTTTGGTCAAAGTACCGATAGTCAGACTTCCAATACGTAGAAGCGTCCGGATTTGAATTAGCCGCGATGGCTGCTCCCTCATAGTCAGGCGTATGAACTTCTACCCAATCTGCACTAGGATTTTCGGCAGTCATTTTCATCCAAACGGCATCCAGAACAGGTATTTCACCCTGGTAAATTTGTGTAGAATCTGATGCAGGCGTGTAATATTCCACAAATTTTTCTCCTCCAGAAGTAGCGAAGTAAACGCCATCTCTAAACCACAAAAAGCCCCAAACCAGTCCAGTGACAGCAAAAACTAATGCAAAAGTCATCACGTAAAATCCCAACACTTGGTGCATGTCATAGTTCTTCCTTCTCCATCGTGCAGACCATTTTATTTTCATGCTTTGCTTCAAGTTCTTCTTCTTTGGCCACCAAAGAATCAACCCTGAAATCACCATAAATAGAAAAACCAGCGTAAAAGACGCGACTACGGGCTGCCCGATCTCAGGAGGAAGCCATAGGTAAAAATGTCCGTCTAAGACAATTCGGAAGAAATCTGCATACTCATCCTTTACTTTGAGCACATTCCCTGTGTAGGGATTCACATAGACGAAATAATAATACTCCTCTTCGAAGGAGAAATAAATCGCTTGAGCTGCACGCCCGGAAGTTGGGTATAAAACTGCATGCAAATGCTTATTCGGGAGCGCGACATCGGCTTTTTCCCAGATTTGTGTGGGAGTTAAAACTGGCGAATTCTGCGGTTCGACAAATCGGTACGATTGCGTCAAATCCTGAATCTCAGACTGGAAAGCATAAATACATCCCGTGACGGCCACTATAAACACCACCAGCCCAGACGAAAGTCCGAGCCAGAGGTGCAATTTATTTAGTATCTTTTTCAGATTCATTAAAATCTATAATTGAGGCTAAGTGAAACGTTTCTTAGATTCTGCGGTGTCACCGTTGACCATCCAGAATAGTATTTTTGATCCGTCAGATTATTGACTTTAAAAGCGAAGAAATACTGAGAGCCGGTGTATGAAAGTGATGCGTTAAAAACCTGATAAGAAGGGAGCGCAAATGAGCCGATCACATCTCTATTTATCGTAAGGTATTCGCTTGCTGCATTTCCACCAAAGCCCAGTCCGAAGCCTTTCAACACACCAGAAGAGAATAAATAACTCACCCAAAAGTTGATCAGCTGATCTGGCCCAGCTTCCTCTGGACGAAATCCCAAGTAGCCGCTTTCAGGATAATCTTTCGTGACCTCAGCATCATTTTTGCTATATCCAGCTACCAGATTCAGTCCATGGACTGGCGTAGCAATCACACTTAGTTCAAATCCTTTGCTCACTACTTCTCCACCCTGGATGGAATTGTTGATATTAGTTGGATCAGTCATCACACGGTTTTTCACGGTGATAGTGTAATAGCTCGCTGTGGCTGAGATTTTATCTTTTAGCAAATTGGTCTTTACACCAAATTCATATTGATTGGCATTCTCAGGATCGAAAGTCTTGAATCTAGAATTGGTACCGTCAGCATCAGTTACTGTAGCTGGTGCCACATTGGAGAAGCCGTTCATGTAGTTACCAAAAATGGAAACCTTGTCTTTCACTGCCTGATAAACCACTCCAAACTTTGGTGAAACAGCAGTCTGTGTATTTGACTCACTATCTGTGCCCCAAGCTTCATTCTTGAAATTATCGACTCGCACACTTGCCATCACCGAAAGCTGAGAAGTCAATTCGATCACATCAGATACATAAGCACTCAAGACTTTTGTATTTGCAGTAGTATTTCCCTGGAAAGTATCTTTCAGCAAATCATCGACTCCAGCCTGTGTCAATACGCCAGTGTCATTTCCATCAGAAAGTGTTACTACACCATTTCCAACCCAACCAGTACTGCTATTCAAAATGTCCTGATCGTAATAATCCACACCTACGATCATTTTATTTTTCATAGATCCCAACAAGAAATCACCAATGAAATTTTGCTGAATGTCGGTGGAAACTGTCTGTCCGTTTCTGTCAGAAATATATCTGTAGAATGAATCTCCATCACTTCCATCAAATAAATAATGGTAGTAACCGTCAGTTTTGGTAGTGCTTCTAGAAACTACAGTTTGAGAAGTCCAGGTGTTGGACAACTTGTAGAAAGCCTGCGCTTGCAAGGCATAAGAAGCGTTGTTGATGCTCAATTCATTTCCTGTAAATGAACGCTCGTAATTTCGTTCGAAAGGCTCAATTGAATTGAAGGTGATTGGATTTGATCTGTTTAGGAAGATCATCGGCGCATTCACTGAATTAGAGTTTAAAAACTCCGTATTGAGTAGGAATGAAAGTCTTTCACTTGCCTGAAACTTGAAGGATGGCGCGACGAAAAAAGAAGTTCTATCTCCTGCATCCTGAAAGGTATTGTTGGACTGGTATGCTGTATTTACACGCATTGAAGCATTTTCATTCAAAGGCACATTCACGTCACCTGTGATTCTGTTCAATCCATTACTTCCTGTGATAAATCCAATTTCACCTTTGAAGTTATCAGTAGGCCGTTTGGTAGTGATATTGATCAAACCACCATAAGAAATCACCGAGCTTCCGAAAAGTGTTCCTGATGGACCTTTGATCACATCTACTGTTTCAATATTTGCAGGATCAAGACCACCGTTATTCAGACTTGGCATTCCATTGACCATCGTTGGCTGAACAGAAAAGCCTCTCATGGAGTAATATTCAGCCCCATCTCCTCCACGGCCTGTAGACTCCCAAAGTCGCGTAACGCCAGTAGCATTTTTCAATGCATCGTTCATGTTTGTCACTACCTGCTCTTTCAGAAGTTTGGAAGAAACCGAGTTATAAACCTGGGGATTCTCCAGGTTAGTTAGTGGCAACTTAGCTACCGTAAAATTGCTGTCAGTGTAAAAGCGATTGGAGCTCATGTCCGTCACGATCACTTCATTCAAATCTGTAGAGCTTTCTGTCAACTTGAAATTTAACGTCAACCCTTCACCGGCGTTTAAAGAAATTTGCTTCTCCTTTGTCTCAACTCCAACGAAGGATGCGAAAATGGTGTAAGTTCCTGCTGAAAGGTTTTTGATCTCAAAGTTCCCTTTTCGGTCTGTCGAATTTCCTTTTGCCATGCCCTTCACTCCGACATTGACAAATTCCATTGGCTGATTATCGGAGGTGGTGACTTGTCCTTTTATACTTCCTGACTGGGCAAAAGCGCCCAATATGCTCAAGAAAAATAGGTTTAAGAATAGTATAAATTTGCGATTCATTTTTTGGTTGGTTTCAAATATTTCACAAACTTATTAACTAGAATCATTCTAAACAAGTCTTATTTAGAATTAATCTAATAAAGCTTAACAGATTTTATTTTCGACAGCATAAAGCTCTTCTAGGGTAGAAAGATAGGAGTAGAAGCTCAACTTGTTAAGAGAATTGAATACATTCAATCCCAATTCCAGAGCCACAAGTTCATGAAGAAACTCACTCAATTGATGCTAATGGGCAGTTCCATCTTTCTAGGCTTCACCTTTTGGGGAGCGGGAATGGCAAAGCTATTTCATGAGCATGAGTTTTTTGGATGGATTGGACCGACTTGGTTGATAGAAGAATTGGAATCTTATGGCTTGGAATTTTATGGCAAATTCATCGCCTTAAGTCAAATTTGCATAGGCTACATGCTGGTCACCACACGATACAAATTGCTTGGAAGTATCATGATGATCCCTATGATTGGCAACATCCTCATGGTGACGATATCATTAGAGTGGAGAGGAACTCCATTTGTTTTAGCCTTTTTACTCCTACTGGATCTGATATTACTTTGGCAGTTTAGAGATTTTTTCAGACCGATAATCGACGAGGGTAAAAGTCAATTTGACATCAAAACAAGATCAATCCGAATTAGAAACGGGCACTTGGTATGGTTGGCAGGGTTGGCACTTCAGTTCTTTGCTATTCAGGCGTCTTATTGGAATTGGATTACGGCATGCTTGATAGTCTTGTTGGGATTGGTGTTGTCTGTATTGAGTTTTCGGGTAGACCGAATGCATTCTGGGATGGATTTAAAAATTCCTTAACACTACTTTTTGTGATAAGCGAACATTTAGTACCTTATTTACTTTTCAAATTCACTAATCCTCCCTTTTGATGAACACTGTCACCAAGATCACATTTTCCTCCTTATTTTTTATAGCTCTTTCTTTTAATCTATCCGCCCAAGATTTTCTTCCTTCTACTTATCCAGACCGGATAATTTTGACTTGGTCAGATGATCCGATGACTACACAGTCTGTCACCTGGAGAACTTCAACTAATGTGACGGATTCAAAAGCGCAATTGATCCTAGCGCCAAACACTCCGATTTACTTGGAAAATGTGGAGACTTTTGATGCAAAAACTGAATCACTTGATGTGGACAGTGTGCAGGCAAACTATCATTCGGTGACTTTCAGAAAACTTCAGCCAGCTACTACTTATGCTTACAGAGTGGGAGAGGATGGTACATGGAGTGAGTGGCTACAATTTACCACTGCACCTGAAAAAGGCACCCCTTTTTCTTTCGTGTATTTTGGTGATGCGCAGAACAACCTGAAATCTCAGTGGTCTAGAATTATTCGTCAGGCATATTCAAATCTTCCAAAAGCGGCATTTATGCTTCACGCAGGAGACTTGATCAATCGCACACAGTCGGATTCTGAGTGGGGCGAGTGGAATTACGCTGGGTCATTTATCAACGCCATGATTCCGAGTATCGCCACTCCGGGCAACCATGAATATGACCGAGAAGAAGATGGAACTTTGGTACTCGACTATCACTGGAAAAAGCAATTTACCCTCCCTGAAAATGGACCAAAAGGTTTTGAAGAGACAGTTTATTACACCGATTACTCTGACTTAAAGTTGATTTCGCTGAACTCCCAAGAGATCGTTTCGGATGAAAAATCTATGGAAACACAAAAAGCTTGGTTAGAAAAGGTATTGGAAGAAAACACTCAAAAGTGGACAATTATCACTTTTCACCACCCAATTTATTCATCTGGAACAGGCCGTGATAACCAAGAATTTCGCGAAGCATTCAAGCCTATTTTTGACAAATACAAAGTTGATCTAGTGCTGCAAGGACATGACCATTCGTATGGTCGCGGAAGAAATCTACCTTCTGGCGTAGCCAATCAAGATCCGGCTGCACAGGGCCCAGTCTATGTAGTTTCAGTAAGCGGTCCAAAAATGTATAACCTCACCTTTGACAAGTGGATGGATCGCGCAGCTTCCAACACACAACTTTATCAATTGATTAGCATCGAAGGGAATCGCCTGAGATACGGAGCATATACTGCCACGGGAGAACTATACGATGCTTTTGACCTCATCAAAGTTGACGGCAAGCCAAAGCAATTCATCGATAGAGCAGACAAAGCAATTCAAGAAGCTATTGAGCTGACTCCCGGGTCTGACAAAAAAATGACTCCTGAGGAAATGGCGGAGTACATGCGTACCTACAAGAAGGGTAACTGATCAAAAACTTATTGTCTTTTTCAGTAACAATTCAATACGAATTAGGTTTGTGAAAAAAAGGTGCACTTCTCCTAAATCTGGCTTATTTCTTGACAGTTTTATAGCTTGAAGAAGAATACATTTATTATTCCACAGCTAAAAGGTCGATTCAATTAAAACTTTTCTGATCAAATTTTTCAAGATACTGGGCATCATATTGGGCGTAATAATCCTCCTTTTAGTTGCCCTGATTCTCTTCATCAGGAGCCCATGGGGTCAAGGTATAGTCGTGGACAAAGCCACCAGCTACGTTTCTGGAAAAACAGGCACTGAAGTGTCCATAGGGCGACTTTTCATAACCTTTTCGGGAAATATCTACCTTGAAGATTTATATTTGGGAGACACCAAGGGAGACACGCTGGTTCACTCCAAAAATCTAGAAGCGGGAGTTGCTTTTGCCCCTCTCTTCAATACAGGCAATATCAATGTGACTAAGCTAGACTGGGAAGGCGTGACAGCCCGCATAAGTCGAAGTGCCGAAACAGAGCAATTTAACTTTGATTTTTTGATTGAGGCTTTTTCTTCCCAACCTGCGCCTTCTACGCAAACTGTAGCCGCTGACACCACTGCTTCTGACCCTCTGAGAATAAAACTTTCACCGATTTCCCTTCGGGAATTCGACATCACTTATCTAGACGAAGTGATGGGTATTGATGCAGCTATAATTCTCGGAGAATTAAACGTGATTATTCCTGGATTAGACTTGGAAAAGTATGAGTTTGACATCAAAGAAGTAGCACTACAAAACACCAAAATCAAGTACCATCAGACCAAGCCTTTTCCTCCAGCCGAGGATTCTGCAGAGGAATCGTTGATGCCCTTGGTCAATTTGGATGAGTTGACCTTGAGCAATGTCTCTGTAGACTACGTCAGCTCACCTGACAGTCAAGAAGCCCAAGTTCAGATCGGACACTTGCTTGTGGAATTACCTGAAGCCGATCTACAAACCCAGACCATTAAACTCACTACAATTGCCTTAGAAAACTCTTCGATTCTGTTCCATGATTTCTCTGTGGCTGCGCCAATCGACACACTCGGCACCTCCTCTTCAGCACCTTTTGAATGGCCTGCCTGGATCGTGGAAGCTGAGAAAATAGCTATTGACTCTACAAATATCGAGTATAAATCTGCTGATGTTCCCATCAAAAAAGGAGAGTTCAATCCAGAAGCAATTCAACTTACTGGGCTCAATCTTGAACTGGAAAATGTAATTCTTGAAGATGAAAAAGCAAGTCTTGATCTGAATAAATTAGAATTTTCCGAAGGAAGCGGTTTTGAGCTCCGTGAGGTCAGCACTGCAATCAGTCTGGGAAATGAGGAAATAGAAATTGAGGATCTAAGTGTACAAACCAACCGCAGCAAGCTGGACGGAAATGTGACTTTAAGTTATCAATCAATTCAGGATTTGATTGATCATCCAGAAAATGCCAGCATAGATCTGAATGTAAAAGAGCTTCGAGCTGATGTTCGCGACAGTTATTTCTTTGCTCCTGATCTAGCTCAGGATACGTTGATTAGAGAAATCGCTAAGTCTCCAATTCTGGTAACCGCCAAGGCAAAAGGCAGCCTGTCCGAGATTGATATCCCGTCTCTGGATCTGAGATGGAGCGACACTAAACTGACAACCAGAGGATCAGTTGGCAACCCCACAGACATGGATTTACTGACTTTTGACTTCCCCGAAATCAAAGCTCACACTACGCGCACTACACTTACCAAGTTCGTAGATGAATCCTCTCTTGGGATTAAGCTTCCTGAGAATTTTGACCTGACAGCAAGTGCCAAAGGCAAGATTGATGATGCAACGGCAAACATAAATCTGGACACTGACTTCGGGAATATCGCACTTAATGGGAGTTTCAAAAACAGCAATGCAATATCCTTCGATACAAAGCTCACCCTATCAACTTTACAACTAGGCAAAATCCTCCAAAATGATCAATTGGACACCGTGTCTGTTACCTTAAAAGCTGTCGGTGCAGGAAGTAATATCAATAATCTGAATGCAACATTAGCCTCTACATTTACCCAACTTGGCTTATACGGTCATGACTATTCGGGCTTGGCACTGGAAGGAAAGCTGGAAAATGGAGCTGGTGATGTTCACTTATGGATCGAAGAAAAATTTCTTGACTTTGATCTATTAACGAAGCTGGATCTTGATTCTGTGAATTCAAAAGTGGATTTGACGTTGGATCTGAAGGGAGCAGATTTTTATGAATTGGGCTTTACTGCCAAACCAACACGGGCGCGAATGATGCTAAATGCTATTTTCGAAGGAAATGTGGATGAATTTGATTTGACCACGGACATCACCGATGGGATTCTCGTCTATGACCAGAAATCCTATCCGTTTGGCGTGCTCGCTGTTGATGCCAAAGTTCGGGATGATTCTTCAAGTGTGGACATTGCGAGTAAAATCCTGAATGGATATTTGCGAACTAACACCAATCCTTCGGAGCTTGCAGCAGCATTACAAGGTCATTTCAGACAATACTTGGACAAGGCAGATTCGATACATGCAAACACCCAACGTAACATCGTGATGAATCTGGATATGTCAATCTCTGAAGATCCGCTTTTGAGCGAAGTTCTTCTTCAGGGCTTAGAGCAGTTTGACAGCGCAAGGATTCAAGCGGATTATTTTCAGGACATTGACTCCCTCACTGCCACTATCGAGTTTCCATTTGTAAACTATGCAGGAACCGAAGTAGACAGTTTAGGAATTAGAATTCGATCAAATGAAGATGTGCTGCGATTATATTTTGGGTTTGCGCACCTGAATTCCGGACCAGTCACCATGGATCAAACTTTTGTCACGGGACAGCTTGCAGACTCAAGACTCTATTTTGATTTCCATTCGTATGAAGGCGAAGAGAGAAAGTATCACGTTTCATCTGATATAGGACTTGATGTAGATACGCTTAGCTACCATGTATCCTCCATTGATATGATATTGGAAGGAGAGCAATGGGATATTCCGGAGAAAAACATGGTGAAATACTCCGGAGAAAGTCTTGACTTCAAGGATTTCAGATTCACAAATGGAAACCAGAAAATTTCATGGGAAAATAATGTAGCGGGTTTCACTGACGAAAATATTGCTGTACTTTTTAATGACTTTAGACTCTCTACGATCACGAGTCTTTTGAATCCACGAGAAATAGTCGCAGGTGGTATTATGGACGGAAGGCTTGTGGTAGAGAATCCATTCGGAGCTACTGGAGTGATGGGAGAACTGCAAATTGACAGTTTGAAGATACTAGCTGTACCCTTGGGGAACATGAGTCTGGATGCCTCTACCAAGACTTTAGGAGAATACGTTCTAGCGCTATCGTTGAAGGATGATGGAGTGGACTTGGACTTGAACGGTAATTTTTCAGCCAATGAAGCCGGTGGTGATTTCGATGTCAAGCTTGAACTGAATAAGGTAGAAATGCAGAAATTGGCAGCGCTTTCCGGTGATCAAATCCGCGATGCTGCCGGTTATATTTCTGGTACTGTAAATGCAAGTGGAACGACCACCGAACCACTTTACGAGGGTACGTTTCAGTTTCACGAAGCATCATTTGTCCCATCGCAACTGAGTACAAAGTATTTGCTTTCGGATGAGAAAATCTCTGTAGACAATGACGGTCTTTACCTGGATGGATTTACCGTTCGGGATGTGGACGGAAACACCTTTGTGGTGGATGGGTCAGTTTTGACAGAAAGTTATCTTAACCCCTCTTTTGACCTAAACTTGACTGCAAAGAACTTTATGGTCATTAATTCTACTGACAAAGAAGCTGATCTTTTCTTCGGCAAGGGCACTATCGATGCAGATGTATCCATCCAAGGAGACCTTACACTCCCTATCGTAAAAGCGAAACTTCATGTAAAAGACAATACAGATCTGACGGTTATAATTCCTGAGTCTCAAGTAGACCTAGTGGAGAGACAGGGCGTGGTAATCTTCGTCAACAAAGAAAACCCGGATGACATTCTAACTCGTCAGCTGGAAGAGACCACAGATGTGTTTTCTGGATATGATATTTCTGCTATTTTAACCGTGGATCCTCAAGCTGTATTCACTATTGTGATAGATGAGGCTTCAGGTGATAACCTCGCAATTTCCGGCGACGCAGATCTTTCTTTGGATATAAACCCTAATGGTCGGATCACTCTTAGCGGAACATATGAAGTAAATGACGGACATTATGAAATGTCCCTATATGGCTTGGTAAGCCGACGCTTTGAGATTGCAAATGGCGGAAGAATAACATGGAACGGAGACCCGATGGATGCGACAATGGATCTTCAGGCTATCTATAAAATAGATACTTCTCCATCCGAACTTATGTCCTCTCAGCTATCTGGCAGTAGTGATAACGCAAAATCCCAGTATAATCAAAAATTGGATTTCCTGGTTTATCTGAATGTGGATGGTGAGCTTTTAAGACCCGAAATATCTTTCACTCTGGATATGCCAGAGGGTGCCCGGGGAGCATTTGGCGGGAACGTATATTCCAGAGTTTTACAGATCAATGAGCAGGAAGATGAGCTTAATAAGCAAGTTTTCTCCTTGTTGGTATTGAACAGATTTTTCCCTTCCACTGGCAGTGACGGATCAAATGGCGGAGCAGAAGCCATTGCAAGAAACAGCGTCAGCCAATTACTTTCAGATCAATTAAATGCACTGTCAAGCAAATTATTTGGGCAAAGCGGTCTATCCGTCGGTTTTGATGTTGACAGCTATCAGGATGGAGGAGCTCAGAATAGAACCGAATTAAACATCAATGCACAGCAGCGGCTTTTCAATGACCGCCTGGTGGTACAGGTTGGTAGTCAAGTTGACTTGGAAGGTACTCCGGCAAGTCAGCAGAATGCAGGAAGCTCGATCTTGGCAAATATCAGCTTCGAATACATGCTCACCGAGGACGGTAGATGGAGAATCCGTGCCTTTAGAAAAAACCAATTTGAAAGTATTATCGATGGGCAGCTGGTCGTGACTGCAGCTGGATTGATATTCAACAGAGAGTTCAATTTCTTTAAAAATCTCTGGAAACCTGAAGAGCTTAAAGATGGTGAGGTCAAAACAAATCCAATTGAAACGTTTGAAGAAAAAAAGAATAGTGACAAAAAGGAACAAAAACGACTAGAAAAAGAAGAAAGAAAAAAAGCAAAGGCTACTAAAAAATCAGAGGAAAATGAAGTTTAATCGCCACACATCCTTGGTCAGCGCCATTTTGCTACTTGTCATGGCATGTAGTGTAAAGAAGTACATTCCAGAAGATGAACTTCTTTACACGGGCGCCGAATTAGAGCTGAAAACTGACGCTAAAGTCAGCGATTTAGATGAGATTCAGGCGGAACTGGAAGGGTTGCTGAAACCAAAACCTAACAGCAAAATACTGGGAATGTATGTAGGCCTTTGGGCACATTACAAAGGAACAAAGGAAAACCCGGGATTTATCAACCGGTTTTTGAATAAAAAGCTGGGTGAAGAACCTGTTTATTTCAGCCAAGTTGACCCTGCCAGAACTGAAGAATTGATCGTAAACAGACTGGATAACAGAGGATTTTTCTATAGTATTTCCAGTTCAGAAGTCACACAAAAGAACAAAGTAGCAAAGGTCAATTACGCAGCAGAATTCGGCGAACCCTACACTCTTGCAAAACTTCAATTGGATAGAGATTCTCTACAGATAGAGCATGAAATAGCTTCCTTGCTAGAAGAAACAGTCATCGTAGAAAACAGCCGTTTTGACCTCAATAATCTAAATCGGGAGCGTGCTAGACTTGACTCTGCATTAAAGCAAAAAGGGTATTATAATTTCAATGATGATTTTCTGATTTTCGAGGCGGATACTAACATTTCGGACACTTTACGTAAATTCAATCTATACCTGAGGTTAAAGGAGAATGCTCCCAAAAAAGGTATTATCCCATATCTAATCGATGAAATAAATGTCTTTCCCAATTATTCAATCGATGAAAGTGGAGAGAAACTAGATACAACTGTAGTAGCAGAAAAGAATTTCATTCAAGGGAATGTAGTATTCAGACCTTCACTTTTGAATGAATACATTCTGATCGAAAAGGAGGAACTTTATAGCCCCAAGATGTCCAAGCTTTCAAGTAATCGGCTAAGTTCTATCGGTACTTACAAATTTGTAAATCTTCGCTATGAGGAGCTGAACACAGATGACTCACTCGGTCACCTGCAGGCAAATATTTACCTCTCGCCGATGACAAAAAGGTCAGTTCGAGCAGAGCTTTTGGGCGTATCCAAATCAAATAATTTTGCTGGACCAGCTTTAAATCTTACGTATAGAAACCGTAACCTTTTTAACGGTGGGGAGACTTTCAATCTATCTACAAATTTTGCTTATGAATTTCAGATAGCGAGTGGAGATAGGTCAAATTTGAAATCATTCGAAGTAGGAGTCAATGCTGCTCTGATTTTCCCGAGAGTAATCTTCTTTGTCCCGATCCTTGAGAAATTTAGTTACGCCGTTCCGAAAACCAAAATGGGACTAGGTGTCGAATACCTCAGCAGAGGCGGACTCTATCGGCTAAATTCCTTCTCGACAAACTATGGCTACTTCTGGAATCCAAATCCTTACGTATACCATGAGATCAATCCGATAAGTCTGAACGTGGTAAACTTAACCAGAACCTCTCCGGAATTTGAGTCGATTCTGGATGCAAACCCATTTTTGAGAAGAAGTTTTGATCAAAACTTTATTGCTGGGATAAACTATTCATTTCAATATAATAAGCTTCAGGATAAGTATCGTACGCATGCAATCTTCACAGGAGTGACTATTGATCTGGCAGGGAATAGCTTAAATCTTGTCAATTCAATCGCGGGAAGTGCCAACGGTAAATTTCTAGGTTTGGCGTATGCACAATATGCAAAGGCAGATCTTGATTTTCGATATTATTTCCGCCCAAATGAACAGCATACTGTCGCAACCAGATTATTTGTTGGGGCAGGACTTCCTTTCGGTAACTCTGTTTCCTTGCCTTACGTTAAGCAGTATTTTTCTGGTGGACCAAACAGTATTAGGGCCTTTAGAATTAGGTCAATCGGCCCTGGGACCTATAGGCCAAAAGATTCTGGTAACAACTCCTTTTTTGACCAGTCTGGCGATATACGATTTGAGGGAAATATTGAATATCGTTTTCCGATTGTTTCTTTCTTAAAAGGAGCCGCATTTGTGGATGCAGGAAATATCTGGCTGAGAAATGAAAACGAAGCGCTACCCGGCGGCAAATTCACCAAAAATTGGTACCGGGAACTCGCCGTCGGAGCAGGACTAGGATTGAGAATTGATATTCAATTCTTTGTAATTCGCTTTGATTTTGCCACTCCACTTAGGTATCCATACCTTCCTGAAGGCGAGCGTTGGGCCACTAATTTTGATATCGGAAGCAGAACCTGGAGACGTGAAAATCTGATTTTCAATTTTGCTATTGGCTATCCATTCTAAGAAGAGCAAGAACAGGTAAAAAGCCAACTCATCAACTAATGAGCACTGTTTGCTATCTTGGAGAGCAACCCTTTTTTACGTAAACCATTTTCATGAAATTCCCTTCTATCACACAACTTCAAAAAGACGGAACAACTGCTGCCACTCGCTTTCCTTTTAGCTTACTTTTTGGAATTTTAGCTGCAGGATTAGGCATCTACATTATCGAATCTGAACCCTCAGAAAACCTGTGGATTCTAAATCTTCTACTCACTTTTGCCCTTGGAATTCCTCTTTATTTCTGCATTGACATCCTTGCAGAGCGAAAGAATTTTACACGTTTACACAGACAGATTGCCTGGATTATTGGTCTACTAATAGTATGCTTAATCTATTTCAGTTTTCCTTTCGAGAATACTTTTACTACTAGCCGAGTACCATACATTCGGTACGTCATTTACAATCTGGCAATTCACTTAATGATCGCCTTTCTCCCCTATTTTGGAAGTGATAATCAGGAAGGGTTTTGGAATTACAATAAGATTTTATTCATCCGATTGATCACCGGCATCTACTATTCTTTGGTGATTGTGATTGGAATCAGCTTAGCACTTTTAGCCATCGACGCTCTTTTTGATGCAGAAATAGACGGGAAGATCTATCCCCAAATTTTCATCTTCACTTTCGGTGTTTTTAATACCTGGTTTTTCCTAGCTGGGATACCAAGAACTTTTGAAAATGAGGTCTCCCTGGATAATTATCCTAAGGGGCTAAAAATCTTCACCCAATTCATTCTCATTCCACTCCTACTGATTTATCTATGCATCCTGTATTTCTATGGGGCAAAAATCATCCTTACCGGAGACTGGCCAAAGGGGATTGTGACCTACATGATTGTAGTCATTTCGATACTGGGAATATTCACCAACCTGCTCCTTTATCCCTATCAACAATGGAAAGAAAGTGGTTGGATTAAGAAATTTCATCGAGGATATTATTTTGCTCTCATTCCTTTAGTAATCCTGCTTTTCTTAGCCATAGGCATTCGAATCCAGGATTATGGACTTACTGTGAACCGATACATCATTACGCTGATGGGAATTTGGCTCGCCTTTATCGCTACCTATTATTCGTTGGGGAAAAAGAATATCAAAACCATTCCAGCTTCCCTTGCGCTATTCATGATCCTCTCATCTTTTGGGCCTTGGGGAATGTTTAGTCTGAGTGAAAGAATTCAGCGAAACCGTCTTGCTGGAATTTTGACTGAAAATGAAATTCTGATCAATGACAAAATCCAAAATGAAGTCAAATGGGAAATCGGAGAAAACGGAAATCTCAAGCCTAAAGGGCTTTTGCGAACAAAATCACTCCCGAAAGAGGATCTCAATGAAGTGAATTCCATCCTTCAATATCTAACCGATTACCATGGAATGGAAACCTTATATCCGTGGTTCGAGCAGGATTTGGAAACGTTGATTAGGAGCACGGAAGATGCTAACATTAATTCACCTCTCCTTCCCAGTAAATTTCTGACAGAATCAATGGGATTGACTTATGTTCCTTATTATCAAATCAGTAATGAATCAGGTTTTAAAGAAATGACGCTCCAGAAAAACAGCAACTTCCAACTTGACATCTCTGGATTCGACTACCTGCGTAACATAAATACAAATGAATGGACTGTGAAAGAAGAGTCTTTCACCGATTGGAAGTATGATCTGAAAGTGAACAAGGATACCAAAACAGGCCTAAACCTAAAATGGGCTGATGGACAGATGGAGATTGATCTTTCCACAGAATTGGAAGATCTTTTTAACTTATATGGTGGTGGTTATCACGATGTACCTGCAGCGGAACTAGTCATTACCAGAAAAGAGAAAGATCTAGAAATCAAACTACAAATCAACTCAATGACGATTACCAATTCGGAAGACGGATTAATACTTCAAAGCCTAGAAGGATTATTACTCCTCAAGGAAAATCAGGAGGAATAACCTACTGACTTTATATCCTAAATTCATTCTCAGTATATTGATAAAGTGAAATATGAATATCCGCAATGATGCCAGAAGCTATATTTTCTTTGATTTAAAGCTGGGAGACCGAAGTGGCCTAAATCCAAGATTGGAGCTTGTCTTACAATGCTTTTATATCGTTACTGACGCTATTGCGGAAATACATAAAATGAAAAACCAGCTTGGTTTTCAACAATTATTCTCTACTCCAAAGTAAATTCCAATCAAAAAACATGGCATTTATAGATTACTACAGCGTCCTAGGCATAGACAAAAATGCTAGCGAGGCAAATATCAAAAAAGCATACCGAAAACAAGCCCGAAAGTACCATCCCGACGTCAATCCAGATGACAAGACGGCAGAGCACAAGTTCAAGGAAGTAAATGAGGCAAATGAAGTTCTCAGTGATCCTGAAAAGCGCAAAAAATACGATAAGTACGGGAAAGACTGGAAGCATGCAGATCAGTTTGAGCAGGCCGGTGCAAGTGGCGGAAGACAACAACGTGGTCAAGGGAATCCAGGAGCTGGATTTGGAGGAGAAAGTTTTGGAGGAGCGGACTATTCCGATTTCTTCGAATCCATGTTTGGTGGATCAGGAGGAGGTTTCAGACAAGGAGGCCGCAGCACCAAGTTCAAAGGACAAGATTTCAATGCCGAACTACAGCTGAATCTGCGTGACGCACACCAAACTCACAAGCAGGTGCTCACCGTCAATGGAGAGAACATCCGACTGACGATAGCCGCAGGCATCGTTGATGGGCAAACAATTAAGATCAAAGGGAAAGGAGCTCCTGGGGTCAATGGCGGACCACACGGAGATTTGTACATTAAATTTATGATCAAAAATGACACAAAATTCCAGCGTGAAGGCGACAATCTTTATGCTCCAGTAGAACTGGATCTTTATACTGCAATGCTCGGTGGTGAGCTGTTGGCAGATACGTTCGACGGAAAAGTCAAACTGAAAGTGGTACCAGAAACTCAAAACGGAACAAAGGTGAGACTCAAAGGGAAAGGATTCCCCGTCTACAAAAAAGAAGGTGAATTTGGCGATTTGATCCTTACCTACTCCATCAAAAACCCTACGAATCTAACGGAAGACGAGAAAAAGTTATTTGAAAAACTCCAAAAACTACGATAAGATGGCAAAGCAAGAATTGATACGTATAGAGACGCTCTGTTCACATTATGAGATCGAAGTTTCATTTGTGGACTCACTTTACAGTTTGGGTTTGATAGAGATCCACACCGTAGAGCAGATACGATTTATACCTGAGGAAAAAGTAGCAGATTTAGAGAAAATGATCCGAATCCATCAAGACCTTGAAGTAAACCCAGAAGGTATTGATATAATATTCAATTTGCTCCGCAAAGTAGATGACCTAAGAAATCAACTGGCCGCTACCAATAATCGACTGCGACGCTACGAACTCGATAACCAATAGACGAACTACTCCTTATAAACTATGAATACCAACTTCCACATTTGGAAAACTAACCGTTCCATCTACTCCAAATTTCTTCAGCATAACTCGTTGGAGCATCTGAACAAGATCCCCGTAGGATTTAATAATAATCTGATCTGGAATATCGGATACGTGATCGCAGTTCAGCAGCGACTGGTATATGGACTTTCAGGTCTTCCAATGACTATCTCCGATGAGTTTTTCCAGAAATACAAACCCGGCACAAAATCAGAAACGGATGAGCCAGCAGAAACTGTAGAACTATTCAAAGAGCTTTTGATCGCTCCTATTGATCAGACTAAAGCAGATTTTGACGCTGGGAAACTCAAAGAGTATAACGAATACACCACTTCTAAAGGCTTCCATCTCGCTAGCGCAGCAGATGCTATAGCTTTTAACAATTATCATGAAGGGTTACACTTGGGTACGATGGTTTCAATTTTAAAATTTCTTTCCTAACACTTATTGTAGTTTGAATAGACTATTAATTCTGGCAACAGCAATGACTGGAGCTTTCAGCCTTGGCCTTTTCTTTAATTCAATTTTCTATTCGGATCAAAAACAGTCTACTCAGACTGAAATAAAACTCAACTCAAACATGAAATTAGGAGCCTTTTCTATCAGTCTCAGCGTCAATGATCTTGATGCATCAAAAGAGTTCTATCAAAATCTTGGGTTCACTCAATTTGGAGGATCAATGGAAACCAATTACCTGATAATGAAAAATGACAGTACGCTCATCGGGTTGTTTCAAGGAATGTTTGAAGGCAATATCCTTACATTCAATCCCGGCTGGGATGAGAATGCACAAGCATTAAAAGAGTATGATGACGTGCGGCAGATCCAGAAAAAATTAGAATCCAGCGATATTGATATACTAAATCCTTCGAAGGACACCACTTCGGGTCCGGCAAGTTTTATGGTCACAGACCCCGATGGAAATATGATTTTATTTGACCAACATGTATAGAAAGATGTTTTACTGATCGTCTGAAAGTTAGATTACTGAAATTAATGATACAAGTTCAAATTGGTAATTCCCATTCCTGATAGCAATCGGGACTTAAAGGGGTCAAGGAGGGTTTTACAAAGAATAAACCTAACATCTTTCTTGAATATTCATTCAAATACACATTTTTATCAAAAAATTTTAATCTCAAAAAATGAATAAGTCCAGTATTGCCGAAATCCGTGAGCGATTTGATAACGATGTAGAACGATTTGCAAATCTTGACACAGGGCAAGTGGCTACTATTGACGCTACTATTTCCTTAGAACTGATCACCGAAGCGGCAAAACGCATTGCCCCCAATGCTACAAGTATTCTTGATGTAGGCTGCGGAGCAGGTAATTATTCATTGAAAATGCTCAGCAAAACGCCCAATCTCACCTGTACACTAGTGGATCTAAGCAGCAAAATGCTAGAAAAAGCTGTGGAACGAGTCTCTGTGGAAACCAGTGGAAAAGTTTCTGCTTTCCAAGGTGACATTAGAGATGTATTGCTTCCAGAAGCCAGTTTTGACATTATTTTAGCAGGAGCAGTTTTGCATCATTTGCGTGCTGATGAAGATTGGGAAAGAACTTTCGCAAAGCTTTTCTCCCTCCTCAAACCTGGAGGTTGTTTGATGATCTCAGATCTAATCACTCAGGACACAGACTTACTAAATGAATACACCTGGGAGCGGTATGGAGATTACTTGGAAAGTATAGGAGGAAAAGAATACCGTGAAAAAGTACTTGCCTATGTTGCTAAAGAAGACTCTCCAAGATCTATGAATTACCAGTTGGATCTGATGAAAAAAGTTGGCTTTAGCAAAGTGGAAATCCTCCACAAAAACATGTGCTTTGGCGCTTTTGGAGGAATAAAATAGAATGCTGTCAAAAAAAAAGCTCTTCAGAGGACTCTGCCATTACAAAAGCTATCCTTGATTTTTTGAAAGAAATCGGAATCCCTACCAAAAGCCAAACACTCGGAGACACCTTTCTTTCTGGATTAGAAATCAATAAGGGAACATTGGTTTACGACCCCGAAAAGCTATTATTCCCTGGTGACTTGCTGCATGAGACAGGCCATATTGCCTTGATGACCGAAGAGGAACGCAACACAATAGTAGGTAATGTAAAAGACTATAGATCTTCGGGTCAGGACAATAAATTGGCTGTGATGCTATGGTCATATGCAGCCTTGAAGCGTCTGAACGTTAAGCCACAAGTAGTCCTTCATACAGATGGATATAAGGGAGATGCACAGATGTTAATTGACTCTTATGAGTCTGGTGATTTCAAGGGATTACATCTTGTGGCTTGGATGGGTCTTTGCGAAACATCAGGATTTCCAGAAATGAAAAAATGGATCAAAGAGTAAGAAAACCAACTAACTAGAAGGTTCTTTAGCAACTGCCTACGCTATTTCAGATCTCTATTTCAGAACGCCCATTCATCAAGTTTAGAGGAAGTAGTGACTTCATTTTTAATATCTTCGGATAACCACTTTCCTTAAACTCCAAACAATGAGTAACCTGAAACTTTCTGGCCAACAGCGGCTGGTTTCCTTAGACGTATTCCGCGGATTGACGATGTTTTTATTAGTAGCGGAAGCGGCATCAGTTTACCATACACTTCTTGATGCAAACCCAGAAGGATCTCTATTCCATACTTTCTTCCTGCAATTCACTCATCATCCCTGGAATGGACTTAGGTTTTGGGACTTGATCCAACCCTTTTTCATGTTTATAGTCGGTGTTGCCATGCCTTTTTCCCTGAACAAAAGAATGGCTGTTGCTGGTGATAGGGGGAAAGTGACTCGTCATATTTTAAAGAGATGCTTGCTGCTTTTCCTTTTTGGAACTGGTCTTCATTGTGTCTATGCAGGCAAATTGGTTTTCGAACTTTGGAACGTCCTTACTCAACTATCCTTTACCATTTTGATCACCTATTTCCTATTGGATAGATCATGGAAAGTTCAACTAAGTGTTTCCATCGCTTTGCTTGTATTGACGGAAATCCTGTACAGACTTTATAACCCTGAGGTTCCGTTTGAGCATGGAGCCAACTTCGGGAATTACATAGATCAAATCCTGATGGGAAAAATCAATTCAGGCGGCTGGGTAGCGATCAACTTTATCCCAACAGCTGCACATACGATCTGGGGAGCTCTCTGCGGGAATTTGCTTTTATCGGCTAAATCTGAAAAAGAAAAAATCAAGCTCTTATTTCTAGCTGGGATAGCTGGATTGGCAATCGGCTATGGGCTGGATCTTGTGGGGATCACTCCTATCGTCAAGCGAATTAGCACCACTTCTTTTGCATTTGCTGCTGGTGGCTGGGCAATTCTAGCACTTGTATTTACATACTGGCTGGTAGATGTCAAAAAGAAAAATACATGGGTATTCCCATTTGTGATTGTGGGTATGAACTCAATTTTCATTTATCTCTTTGCTGAAATTTTAGGACATAGCTGGCTATTCGGATTTGTCGAGATTTTTAGCGGTGGAATATTACAACCGCTTGGCGTGGGAGAATCCGCCATTGCAATTATTACTGCATTCCTGACGTTAGGAGCGATGTGGTATTTGTGCTATTTCCTGTATAAGAAGAAAATATTTTTTAAGATTTAACAACTAAATTTTTTCAATAAGTAACACGTTCATCGTATTGAATATTTGAATTTAAATTCTATTTTGTTGCAAATCAACTAACTCACTAAACCAATGAAATACTTATTCTTCGTCTTTTTATTAGTTTCGTTTTCCGCTTCAGCCCAATTTTCAAAGGGGACAATTTCTTTGGGGGGTAATTTCTCATTCACATCAATAAGTGAGAATGATAATGACACCTTTTATCCTGCATCGAAATATTTGTCTGTTAATCCTATGGTCGGAATCTTCCTCACTCCGTCATTTTCATTAGGAGTTTTCACTCAGATTTCTTCCCAAAAGAATCCTAGAATCAATGTAACAACCAATTTTTTTGAGACTCAAAAATCTGTTTTTCAAATATATGGGTTGTATGCAAGAAAGTATTTTACACTTTCCGACAAATTTCTACTAAGCCTTATAGGCTCTGGAGGAATTGGAAGTAGAGTGATAAACGAAGATTCAGAAGATAAAACAAACCAGTTTTCCATCAGTATTGCCCCTAAACTATCATTTATACCTCATAAAAATTGGGGAATTGAAGCTGGGTTCGGTGTAGTATCCTACCAGAAAAATTCTCAACAAAATACCTATTATAATTCTGACCAGTTTAGCGCAAATCTTGGTAGCCTATCTTTAGGAGTTAATTATTTTATCAATAGAAAAGATTAGAAATAAAAAATGTGACCCGGTTTCCCGGATCACATAATGAACTTTAGAGTGACCCCAACTACACTTTTAAAGTTCCCTCAATGGAATCATCCATTGTTTTTCCTGACATAGCACTGATCAACACCTTGATTCCAGCAATTGCATTTCCATGTTTATTATCCCAATAATATCCGCTGTCAGGGATAAATTGAATTACGGATATTCTTGGATCGTCTTTTCCCTCGGTAAACCAAGCTTTCACGGTTGGGTCCCACAGTTCTTCGATTTTAGCTTTATCGTCTGTTATAAACGCGTGACCATTTAATTCCAAGAAATCTGAATAAGATGAACCCTGAAAATATAGTGACACATCTGTATCAGCAGCGATCTCCATATTTTTAATGCTGTCTTTTGCACTCAAAAACCAGATATTTCCAGTATCGTCTGTCTTCTGAACAGACATGGGGCGGGATTTATGCGAATTATTTAGGGTGGTAGAAGTCACAAAAAAGCAGGAACCTGACTTATCTATCAGTTCTCGGATTTTTTCGACAGCCTTTATTCCAGTAAAATTCTCCCTGTTATTTTCTTCTTGATTTTCGTCAATTGAGTTCATGGTATCGTTGGTTTAATAATCAAAATAAAACCCGCAAACTAGTTTCATGTCTAGTACTGCAAATGGATTGCCCAATAGAAATTACTAACCCTTTTTTCATTCATCTTCTAAAGAATTGATGCTCCAGAGCCCCTGAAGACGGATATGCGCAGCAAAGCAAATCGATTAAAAAAAATAAATTCCCGATTCAGGTCTAGTATTTATACCTGAATCGGGGAAATAGATACCTACCTCGCCTCGTCTAAAATCTCCTTCAGCTTTTTAGCATACGCAGCAGCATATTTCGCCATACCCAAATCGCTCGGATGAGTCCCATCTACAAAATCATCTGTCCCCATCCCTATTTCATCTTTAGTCAAGGTATAAACCCCAGTAACTCCTGCTGTCTGTAGCTCGACAAAGCTTTCTTGAAGCCAGCCATTCAAATTCTCATAAATCTCCGCTCTGGGTTCAAAGACCAAGCCATCAGAATATCCAGCATGTTCGGTCAATAAAATTGGTGTATTCGGATATTTCGTGCGAAGCGTAATTACTGCATTTCTTATTCTTTCTTTGACTTCTTCAGAATCTAATCCAGACCCAGGGGTTAGATTTGGCAGGCAGTCCAAAATGAAGATCGCAGGATCTATTTGTGAGACGTATTCAATCACTTCAGTCTCCATTCTACCATTTCCAGAAAATCCGAGATTTATCATTGGCATATCCATCTCCCTCGCCAGAATATTCGTCCAAGCCATTCCAGCTCGAGAGGCACATGCACCTTGCGCGATGGAAGTCCCATATACCAAAATTGGCTTTTCTGTCCGCTTCGGAGTAAAAGCAAAACGCTTGTCATCTGGCACTCCAATTTCAAGATCGCTTAAGCCATTGTATAGCGGCAAAAAGAGATAGAACTCCTTCTGCTCTGCTTGGGCATTATCTAGCTGAAATTGGTAGCTCACTTTTTCTCCAAACTTATAACTCCCTCGAACCCAGAGCCAATTCCCTGCCTTATCCTTCGTGTATAGATCCACTCCAGAAACCCCCGTGGCTGGCATGTGTGGCATTTGGAGATTTCCAGTTGGAGCATAGGAAACACTGATTTCCGGACTATCAGTCGTGAATCGAAGCATCAAGCCGGCTGTTTGCCTTGACAGATTCCAAACTGGTGCTCTGACTACTCCTTCCGCAGAAGCAGGTAGACGATTGAAGCCAATATCCTCCCATCCTCTGCCCTCCAACGCGTGCATCATCTCTGGACTTTCACCGTACCAACGAATTTCCTGAGCAAATGAGATATCCCATAGGAGAAACAGGAATAAAGAGGCCGAAAATTTAAACGAATGTATCATACCTAAACATAAGATTTTGAGGAGGAAAGTCGCGTCTGAACCAATGAAATTGATGAACTATTTTTTGTGAAAACATAAAAAAATGGATCAAAGGCCTGAGCGAAATTAAAATCTAATGATTGAAAGAGAACAAGGTTATCACATACCATTTAACACTCATTTACTCCACTTTCATAACTTTTCCTTACTTTTATTTTTATATTCTTAAACCCTAATAACCTCTCATCTTATGATTAAGAAACTTACACTTCTCAGCCTGCTGGGATTTTTACTTTTTTCTTGTGAAAAGAAACCCGAACTACTCACGGATGAAGAATATTCCAAACTCACCGACGAGCAAAGAAGAGCGCCAGAACACGCAATAGATGGAATTATTGTACCAGATGATAGATTAGAGCTCACACTTTTCGCCTCAGAACCAATGATGTCCAATCCTACAAATATGGACATTGACGATCGTGGACGTGTGTGGATTGCTGAAGCATATAACTACCGCACAGACTTGAACCCTAGAAATCCTACCCGAGCAGAAGGCGACCGAATCCTAATCATGGAAGATACCGACGGAGATGGCGTAGCTGACGAGTCTAAGGTGTTTTATCAAGGAAATGATATCAATGCGGCTTTGGGAATAGCCGTCCTTGGAGATAAAGTTTACGTCTCTGTGAGTCCTTATGTCTATGTATTTACCGATGCGGATGGAGATGATGTTCCGGAGAAAAAAGAGATCTTATTTGAAGGTGTAGGCGGAGAACAACATGATCACGGCATGCACTCATTCACTTTCGGGCCTGACGGCAAGTTGTATTTCAACTACGGAAATGCTGGTGAAGGACTGCATTATGCTGACGGTTCACCGATTTTGGACCCATTGGGTAGAATGGTAAATAACAAAACTCAACCTTATAAAGAAGGCATGGTTTTCCGCATGAATCCTGACGGATCTGACGTGGAAGTTCTTGGCTGGAACTTCAGAAACAACTACGAAGTAGCGACAGATAGCTACGGAAGAATGTGGCAGTCTGATAACGATGACGATGGAAATCGAAGTACTCGTATAAACTACGTGATGGATTACGGTAATTATGGTTTCAAAGATGAATTCACCGGAGCTGACTGGAGAGCAAGGAGAATCAATATGGAGGACTCTGTTTACCAGCAGCACTGGCACTTGAATGACCCTGGCGTAGTACCTAATCTCCTTCAAACTTACGCTGGTTCACCTACAGGAATTTTGGTTTACGAGGGAAAATTACTTCCTGAAGAATATCAAAATCAGGTTATTCACTCAGACGCGGGGCCAAACATCGTTAGGGCTTACCCAGCCGTTCCTTCTGGAGCTGGATTCAATGCGAAAATCATCAATCTTATGGATGGAAATCCTAGAGACAATTGGTTTAGACCTTCAGATGTGACAGTAGCTCCTGATGGCTCTCTTTTCATTTCTGACTGGTACGATCCGGGAGTTGGCGGTCATGCGATGGGAGATCTGGACAAAGGCAGAATCTTTAGGCTAGCGCCAAAAGGTGTTGATTATGCGGTAAGCAAACCGGATTATTCCAGTATTTCTTCCTTGATTAATTTACTTCAAAGTCCCAACCGTGCAACTCACTTTAAAGCATTCATGGGATTGGTAGAAAAAGGAGGCGATGCCAAAGATGCATTGGAGACCTTATTTACTGAAGGCGAAAGCCGGATGAGAGCCAGAGCATTCTGGGTATTATCTAAGCTTCCAAATGGAAATGATTACATCAAAACTGCAGCTACAGATACAGATGAAAACATTCGAGTGGCTGCCATTCGAGCCTACAGAAATAACAAGATGAGCGATGTGTCATTTTTGCTGGATATGGCTGGCGATGAATCTGCTCAAGTGCGTAGAGAAGTAGCGCTCGCTCTTAGATACAAGTCAAATCCAGAAGTTTGGCTGAAACTTGCGAATGGTTATGAAAGTGGAGATCGCTGGTATTTAGAAGCTTTGGGTATCGCCGCCGAAGGTTTTTGGGATGATTATTTGCCTAAATATCTGGAAGTTGTAGGTTCGGGATGGATGGAAAGCCAGACTGCAAAAGATATCATTTGGAGATCTAGAGCTACTAATACCGCTGAGCTTTTAGGGAAAATAATCCTTTCTCAACCAGGAAGAGACAATCAGTCATACTATAGAGCGCTGGACTTTCAGTCCACTTCCGCTAAAAACTTAATTTTAAAAGCACTCCTGGCAAATGCTCCGGAGGAGGATCAACTCATTATTCTGAGACAGATCAATTTTGACCAAACATCTCCAGATCATGATATCCTGACACTTGCCAAACAAACTGCAGGAAGCATTGCGGATGACCGTGACTTTTTGGACATCGTAAGCAAGTATGGTTTGAAGGATCAAAAGGCCAGATTGGAAAAGTTGATTTACCAATCCGACGTCAGTCAGCATTCACAGATGGCTGCAAATAGCTATGCTTCACTGTATGGCATGGATGCAATCAAAAAATCTTTCGCTGATTCCGATCAAACAAAGGCTATTTCTTCCATTGAAAAATTTGGTGCTATTGATAACGAAGACATGGCCAGACTACTTGCCAAAGTGTACAGAGACGAATCCAAATCGCTGGAAATAAGAACTGCTGCGATGGAAGCTGCCAAAGGTTTCAATTCAGAACCGTATCTGTGGGAATTGGCAAAAGCTGACCAAGTCCCGGCGGATGTGCTTACCATAGCTCAGAAAATTCTACAATCCTCTTGGAATGGAAATATCCGCGCAGAGGCTAATGAGAAATTTGGCAGCGCAACGGCCAAGCAATATGATGTAGCAAAATTGGTAGCAGCAAATGGCTCAGTAGAAAATGGAAAAACTATCGCATCAAACTACTGCGTAGCATGTCATAAGATCGGAAATGAAGGGATTGACTTTGGTCCGGGACTATCTGAAATCGGCGACAAACTATCTAAAGAAGGACTTTTCAATGCTATAATCAACCCTTCAGAAGGCATGGGTTTTGGGTATGAAACTCAGCTCGTGAAAATGAAAGACGGCACTGAGTTTACCTGTATCGTCAATTCCAAAACTGAAAACGATCTGGTCGTGAAATTGGTAGGATCGAGCGAACAGAAAATCTACAAATTGGTGGACGTGGAAAGTGTTACACAGCTTGACGAATCTCTTATGCCTAAGTTCCCACTCTCAGAAACTGAACTGGTAGATCTGGTTAGCTTTTTGGAAACCTTGAGGAAATAAGATCTTAGACAATTAAAATAATGTGCTTTAATCCCAGTTTATGAAAATAGGCTGGGATTTTAGCGTTTTCCCACAAATGTCTCATCCTAAGTATTTTACCATAATTTATCTCACACCCATCCACAAATGAAAGTTAAAAATTGTCTAACCATTATACTCGTTATATGCTTTAGCAAATTCACTTTTGCTCAACAGAATAAGCAAGTTTACAAATCGGAAACTCTCCAGATCGAGCAGATAAGCCCAAATACGTTTATCCATATCAGCTACCTGAATACAGATGATTTTGGCAAGGTTGGATGTAACGGAATGATCGTGGTGAATGACGGGGAAGCCTTGGTTTTTGATACACCGGCAAGTGATGAAGCGAGCCTGGAATTGATAATTTGGCTGGAAAAAAAGCAAGAAGTTAAAATAAAGGGAGTTATTTCCACACATTTTCATTGGGATTGTTTGGGAGGATTGGATGAATTTCATGCCAGAGAAATCCCTTCTTACGCTTCTAACAAGACAATTTTACTAGCGAAAAGTGCTGGATACCCAACTCCAGAAAATGGCTTCAAAAAGAAGTTGACTTTAAAGGCGGGAAATACACAAGTGATCAACCAGTTCCTTGGTGAAGGCCATACTCAGGACAATTTTGTTGCCTATGTTCCTTCGGATAAAGTCATTTTCGGAGGATGCATGATCAAAGCTCTCGGTGCTAGCAATGGCAACCTGGAAGATGCCAATGTCGCAGCGTGGTCAACTACCGTTCAGAAAGTTAAATCAACATTTCCTGAAACGAATATCGTCATTCCTGGTCACGGGAAACTTGGTGGGATTGAGTTGCTGGATTATACGGAGGAGCTATTTTCCACTTATTAGGATATAACTAGTGTCATTTTTATATCTCCAAAATAATGCTTCGGGGCGTGCTCAGAAACTGACCTTTCATGTGAGGTAACGGAAGTGTCTCAGACGTTCGAATACTAAAATCCCTTCTACCCTTTTGAGCTCTTCTCTTCTGCCTAAATCAGAAAAGAAGAGCTTTTCTTTTTTGTCCTAAAAATTAAAAAAATCATCCCTCTGAACTCAAATCTCTAGCAGCTGTTTTTATTTCTACTAACAATCAATACGAAATAATGGAATCACTACAAGGAAAAGTAGCGCTGATCACCGGCGCAGGAAAAGGATTAGGCAAAGCCATCGCTGAGGCATTGGCTAAAGAAGGAGTTCATCTCGCACTTTTATCCAGAACAGAATCAGACCTGCTTGCAGTGAAAGAAATCGTGGCTGGAATTGATTCTTCCTTGAAAGTTGCGATAGCTGTCGCAGATCAGTCTGAATTCACTAGCATCAAAACTGCAATTGCATCGTTGATCTCTGAAGTTGGAGTTCCTGATATTTTGGTAAATAATGCCGGTACAGGGAAGTTTGGTAAATTCCTTGATCTGGAAGTGAGCGAATGGGAGAATATCATCAAGGTCAACTTACTGGGCGTGTATTATGTGATTCATGAAGTACTTCCAGGAATGCTTGACCGTAAATCTGGCGATATTGTGAATGTTTCTTCCACTGCGGGCCAAAAAGGAAATGCGATGACAAGTGCATACAGTGCTTCCAAGTTTGGACTGAATGGCCTTACCGAATCATTGATGCAGGAAGTACGAAAATCAGATATTCGCGTATTTAGCATGAGCCCAAGCACGGTAGCAACCGACTTGTCTATCAGCTTAAACTTAACCGATGGCAATCCAGACAACGTATTGCAACCTGTAGACTTTGCTGAATTGCTAGTTGCACACCTGAAGCTCCCAAATCGCGCGTTTGTGAAAGATGTAAGCCTTTGGTCAACAAATCCTTAATCAGCACTCAACACTATTTACAAATCCGAAGCAATCACTTATGCAATAGTAACGCATAAGTGATTGCTTTTTTCACTTCTGGATATCTAACCATCCTAACCATGGATGCAAACACTACGGCAGCAGCCGCTTGCATTAAGGAATTGATCGGCGAGGAATTCTGATTCTTTCGCAAGTAATCCGCAGAACTGAACACTGAGATTGATTACTTTTTAGCAATCTCCTTCAATTTGGCAAACACATCTTCTTTCAGCTTCAGATCCCGATCAAAAAGTAAAGGATAATTAGTCCGACCACGCACGGGGAAGTTATTCAACCAGCTTCTCCCATCGTGCAATCCCCAAAGAGTCACTCTACTGATTTTGTCTTTATGCTTCTGAAAAAGTTGAAAAAGGTCTGAATATCGTTTTACAAGTTCAGCTTGAGCTTCCGGAGAGATCGCATTCACATAAGGATTGTGTGCAGCGGAGTTGGCAAAATTGCTATTTAAATCAGCTCCTTGTGCATTACTTGGACGGGGTAATACGTCTACATCAAGTTCGGTAAACATAACCTTGAAACCAGCTTCAGCTATTTCAATTATTCCTTGTTCGATTTCCTCAAGGGTAGGCCTGTCTAGCATGTAATGGCCCTGCATTCCGATTCCATCAATCCGTATTCCTTCCGCTTTCATTTCCTTCGCCAGCTCCAAAATCCTCCTTCGCTTTGAAGCTTTCCACACATTGTAGTCATTGTAATAAAGTTCGGCTCCAGGATCTACCTCATCCGCTTTGCGAAAAGCGGATTTGATAAAATCCTTACCCGCGGCTTTGTACCATTTTGACTCGCGATAAGTCCCATCTTCACTGAAAGCTTCATTTACCACATCCCAACCACCAATTCTACCTTTGTATCGCCCTGCTACTTTCTCGATATGATCTTCCATCCTGGAAATCATGTCATCCTTACAAAGCAAATTCCCAGATTCATCCTCAAAAACCCAAGCAGGAGTCTGTTCGTGCCATACCAAACAGTGCCCTATTGTAAATGCGCCAAGTTTCTCACCCAACGCAACATAAGCATCACCAAAATCGAAATCATAGATGTCCTGTTTAGGATGAACCAACCCCCATTTCAATCCATTTTCAGGACTTAAACTATTGAAATGCTTTTCAATAAGTGACAAAGCCTTAGGTTCTTTCCCTGAAATTTGCTGTTCATTCACGGCAACTCCTATGTAGAAACTGTTATTGAAAAGATCTTTAATACCCTTCTCTTTTGGTTTTTGAGCTGAAAAAATTAGGGTTAATAAAATAAACGTCAGAGAATTTCTTAGCATAGTTGTTAGAGTTTAATCGGCTTTGGCAAATTAGCGAAAAGAATATGTACATGCTGAAAACATAAATCAGAGTCTTCTACATATGTATTTAAGAGAATACCTCTTCTAAAATTTTATTAATTGACAAAAGTCAAGACATAAGCTTTCTCATCTTCCTAGCTTTGAAATGATTATTCAAACTCAAAAATACTCATGAAGCAAACTACCTGTTTTATACAGCTTCTACTTTGGATTATTGGATTTAGCTGCAGCAGTTCTTCGAATGAACAAACATTTGACACCTCAAAAATCGCTCGAGCCTCAGCCGAAGAAACTGATAAAATAGTAGAAGATTTTATCCTAGCGGAAGATGGCGCTGTGATCGACATTCCCTCAGGCTTTTACGAACTCAGCACACAGTTAATCCTCGACAACAAATCCAATATCACCATCAAAGGAGCTGGAATGGAGAACACTGTTCTTAGCTTCAAAAACCTCAAATCTGGCGGCGAAGGAGTCAAACTTGTGGGTAATAACATTGCAATTCAGGATCTAACAATCGAAGATGCGCCTGGAGACGGGGTGAAAGCACAGCATGCTGATGGAATTACTTTTCGCAGGATCAATGTCACATGGACTAATGGAGACAAGTCAAAAAACGGGACCTACGCGATCTATCCTGTTCAATGCAAAAATGTAATGATAGACGATGTGATCGCTTCTCACTCACGTGATGCAGGCATCTATGTAGGACAATCAGAAAATATCATTATCAAGAACTCTCTTGCCTTTGGAAATGTCGCTGGCATTGAAATAGAAAATTGTGATAATGCAGAAGTTTTTAATAATGTAGCTCGTAATAACTCAGGTGGAATTCTTGTGTTCAATCTACCAGGTTTGCCAAAAGCAGATGGTGCAAAAACAAAAATCTACGATAATGACATCATCGAAAACAATCACGAAAACTTTGCGACAGCAATGGGAGAAGGCGCAAATGGAAATACTGTCACGATGATTCCTCCAGGCTCAGGAGTTATTCTTTTGGCTGCCAAAGAAGTGGAAATCTACAACAACCGTATTCTTCGCAACAAAACTACAGGCATAGCAATCGCAAGTTACCAGATCACGGGTTTCCCAAGCGAGGCACCAAACTGGTCTCCATTCACATCGGACGTTTATCTTCATGACAATGAGTACGACCGCACTAAGGGATTTCCAGATTTGAGTAGAGAACTGGGGCAACTGATCAGCGTTTACAATGCGCATGGCAAAGCTAAAACTCAGGACATCATATACGACGGGATCTGGGATGAGTCTATCAGCAAAGACATCGCCACTAACCCAATGAGAGTTTGCTTATCAGAAAAAGACATGAAAGACCTTTTCTTTACTCGATTCTCGTTGATGAATGGCGAGGACAATATCGAAGGGTTTGCAGATGCTACGCCTTTCCAAAATTGTACAGTATCCGTAAACACGAACGTCCGCGAACTAGCTGAAATGTAATGAGGACAGCTAAAATTTTCCGGACATTTAATCTAATGCTAGCACTTGTGATTATTACTTTTGCCTGCAAAACTGAACCTGCCTCTAGCGTAAAGAAAGCCGAAGTTTTAGATGATGAGCTTGCAGATGGTCGCTTTCCTTACAAAAGGCTATCTACCTATGGCTTTTTTTTCGGAGAATTGAATCAGCTAAATCCGGTAGAGGAAGTAATTCTCTACAAACCCGCTTCTTCGCTCTTCACTGATTATGCGCTGAAAAGTCGTTTCATTTTCTTCCCTGAAGGAGAAAAAGCAGTGATAGCTTCGAATGAACTCAGCTTTCCAGAAGGAACGGTTCTAATCAAGAATTTCTACTATCCAGCCGATCTCAGAAAACCAGAAGGTAATCGAAGAATCATTGAAACCAGACTTTTGATAAATGAAGAAGAAGGATGGGAAGCCTATCCTTACATCTGGAATGATAATCAGACCGAGGCGACTCTAAAAGTAGTAGGTGGGCAAATTGAAGTTTCTTTCACCGATTACGAGGGAAAAGATCAAGTGATCAACTACCTCGTCCCAAATAAAAATCAGTGCAAAACCTGCCATAATAAGTCTGAAATACTGGCTCCTATCGGCGTGAAAGTACAGCATCTGAATAATGTACTGGAGTATAAATCTGGAAAAGCGAATCAGTTAGCGTATTGGACCGAATTGGAAAAATTGGAAGGTTTCGAAGGTGAAAAGTCACACCCTAGTATGATTAACTATGAGGACAAAAATCTCCCTTTGAATGACAGAGCAATGGCCTATTTGGATATTAATTGCTCCCATTGCCATAGCGCAAATGGCCCTGCGAGTACATCGGGGCTTTTTCTCACGTATGACCAAAAAGATCCACGAAAGCTCGGAATTAATAAAATTCCAGTCGCAGCAGGAAATGGTGCAGGAACATTTGACTTTGACATAGTTCTGGGCAAAGCTGATGAATCTATCATTACCCATCGGATGAATTCCACGGAAGTCGGAATAGCAATGCCTGAGCTAGGAAGAACTACTGTCCATAAAGAAGGCGTTCAGCTTATTAAGGATTGGATAAATGGGATGAAATAAAAAAATGCGGCCGAGGTATCTCGGCCGCATTTTCATGTATTTCTTTTACTTAGAAAGTAAAGCCAGCGGACAATTTGAAGCCTCTGTTATATACATCCGCATCACTGTCTTTAAAAATCGGAGTCAAACCATAATCATAAGAAACCTGTACGTTGAAGCCTTTCGGTAGATTGTACCCTACACCCATCACTAGTCCAAAGTCTGTTTCCTTGATCGCATCTGAGTCGTAAGACACCGTATTACCGAAGAAATCTCCTTCAAACTTTGAGCTTGCCAAGAATGAAATCTGAGGCCCTACGAAGATATTAAACCCATCTGTAGGATATAGTCTAAAAAGGACTGGAACATCTACGTAATTCAAAATCGCTCTACTATCTGCTAAATCATTATTTTGGGTTCCTTTGACGGAGTAGTAAACTCCTGGTTCCAATGCCAAACGATCCGTCATAAATAGCATGGTGTAACCACCTACATGAAACCCAACTCTATTGGTGTAGTCATTTTCTTTGACATCATCACCGCTAAAATTGAAAAGGCTGGCTCCACCTCTTACACCAAAACCGCCTGGTTTTTCAGAAGATTGAGCTTGTGTCAATTGGACTACTCCGAATCCGAGGGCAAGAAATAACAATACTTTTTTCATAGTCGATTACGAGTTGGTTTCCAAATTGTATTCCCATGACCATGCCAAAAGTAATTTTATTAGTCCAAGCGTTCAATTACTTTTTTGTCGATGTAGTTCGAGTTCAGCAGACTCAAAGCACCCATATATTTCAAGTCGAAATTCAGCGTATCTCCAACCTTATAGTTGTTTGGATTTTTACCTAGGTTAATGATCAACATATCTGAACTACCTCCAAGGATCTCGTATTTATCATCGCTAGGAATCAGATATTTCGGGTCTACATCCAATAACCCTATATCAATAATAGCGCGAAAAGAGCTTTGCCCATAGAGTGATTCATCGATCTCTGCTGTATCACCTTGTGGGTTAGGAGCTAGATTCCCAACGGGTAAAAGTGGCTTTTCCTGCATTTCTATGATCTCAGCATACAATTCGAATACATCTCCGTTCATGCCGTCAATCATTCTTTCCTCGAACAAATCAACACCAAAATATAAGGTCTCACCTATTCGAAAATGATTAATTCCTTTTGGTAATTGCTGAGTCAGCATCAATGGGATAGTCACAGACGTTCCAGCAGAAACCCAAGGGATTTTCTTATTGAACTTAAGTTCGATGATCTGCTTGTAAAGAGAAAGCTGAATAAGTTTATCCGTGGACGGCATCACCCCATTAAGGCAATTCAAATTAGTACCCAGACCAATCACTTCAATGCTTGGAAGCTGGAAGATTTGGGAATAAAATTCCACCAATTGTTCTCCCATTACACCTTCGCGAAGATCTCCAGTCTCGACCATAATTATGACCTTATGCTTCTTACCCTGCTCCACCGCTTCTTGGCTGATCCATTTAATCGTCTCAAACTCACTATTCAGACTGACGTCAGCGAACTGAACCATTTTACCTACGTTCCTTTTAGAAACAGGTTTGATGTAAACCGTTTGGATATCTGGATTAAGTGATTTGACCATAGCCAAATTCGAGATTCGACTGTCATGAACTTCCTTCACGCCAAGATCGATAAGCTCTTGCAGAAAAAGCCTGTTGCCACAGAGTATTTTGGACACTACTCCCCAAGTCACATCATTATCAGTAAAGGTCTTCTTGAGAAACTCAAAGTTCTCCCTGAGCTTTGCTCTATTTAATGTTATATATGCCATTTTACTTAGTGAACCTCATTTCAAGGTATTTGTTGGTAAATCCGATTCTCTCGTAGAGTTTCTTGGCAGGATTTTCTGCTTCCACGTGCAATGCAATAGAACCATTGGCCATTTTGATAGCCAGTTCCATGATTTTGCCTCCAATGCCTTTCCCTCTTTGACCTGCATCCACAGCGATATAAACCAAAATATTTTCAGGAATATAGCCCGACATTCCGGTTTTATTCATGATGAGTGCCCCGAGAAGTTTATCGTTCTCACGAGCCATAACTGCAAAACCGCCCGCATGCATACTTTGATCCAACGCATAATCAAGGCATTTCATAATATCATCTTTAGGATCACCGTATTGTCCAAGATGAATGAATAGGAAATCTGCAATCTCATTCTTTTGTAAATAAGTTGCGTTATCAATAGTTGATAGAGTTTCTAGTTTGATCATATAGATTTTAACTTTGAACTATACTTTTTTTCATAATAAATCACTGACAAAAACGTCAGTAAAGAGAGCGTAAGCCCGAATAAATTGGCATCTAACCCCAGCGGAAGCGAGACTTCGGATATTATCAATCCTGCTGTCAGGGAACCTCCAGTGATCATGGAAGACGTAGCAGCTTTGGGACTTGTCTGTCCAAAGAACAAACCTGCTATTACTGGCACAAATAATCCAGAAACCATAAATGCGTAGGAATATAGCATCAAACTGAGAACTTCCGTCATCTGCCAAGCAATAATAATTGCCACTATTCCGATAGCCAATGTTAGTAGCTGAGAAATTCTCATCTCTTCTTTAAGAGATTTCGAAGTGAAATACTTCCCGAGAATATCTGTGGTCAGATTGCCTGAAGCTGCCATTAAACAAGAATCCGCAGTCGAAAGAACTGCTGAGAAATAAGCCGACATCATCAAGCCCAAAATACCCGCTGGTAAGATCTGGCTTAGCAAAACTGGGAGCCCCATCTCAGGGTCCATCGCCGTTGTGAAACCTTCCAATGCTCCTTGCTCCACTGCCACTCTGGATAGTAAACCCAAAGAAACACCTAAAAGTGCCATGATTGGCCATTCGAATAATCCCGCGATAAACCAGGCTTTCTTTGCTGACTTTACGTCCCGTGCCGCAAAAATCCGCTGGTAAAGGGTCATCCCCACAAACCAGATTGGGATTATCGTAATACCCCAGTTGGCAAGATCCTGCCAAGTAAGGTTAGAAAAAGAGAAAAACTCCTGTGGCAAAGTGCTATGAATACCTTCCCATCCTCCTACATAATTATAAGAAATCGGAATCCCTATAAACATCAATCCCGCCATTAAGACAATCCATTGAATCGTATCGGTGTAAATCACGGCTTTCAAACCACCCATTACGGTATATATCACTGCCACAGCTCCCATGATCAGCAGTGCGTAGGAAATATCGAGTTCTACGAATGTACCTGAAGCGAGCTTTGCGCCAGCTAATAATTGTGAAGAAGTAAAACCAAGGTAACCTAGAAAGCAAATCACTGCTGCAACTTTGGCTGTCGTGGAATTGTACAGATGACCTATGATCTGTGGAAAAGTGAAAAACTTCGCAAAAGCTGGATCTGACTTCACTCTTGGTATTAATACGACTGCAGCAATCCAAGCACCCAAAAGTCCAGTGAAAAGCATCCAGGAACCAGACATTCCCATTACAAAACCGAGCCCTCCAAGGCCGATAGAAAAGCCCCCGCCTACGTCAGTTGCGACGACTGATAGCCCGATATGCCAGTGTCCAATATTCCGACCACCCACATAGTAATCCTCCTGACCTGAGTTCTTTCTCATGTAAAAAAAACCCACACCCAGCATAGCCAGCATGTAGGCGACAAAGATCCCAAGATCTAAATAACTCATATCTATTTTCTATTTGTGAAAAAATCTTCTTAAAATATAATTTTTCAAAGTTACGCAATAAGCCTCACATTCAAAATTTTATTGGGTTTTAAGAATAAAATTGACCTTTTAGTGCAATTAGTAGTTGGAATAGTATAAAATATTAGGAGTTTTGCTGGAAGACACCATCTCATCCGCAGGAGTGGTGGGCCGAAGAGGTACTATTCACAGAGGTAGACTAAGACTATTGTAGTTTTTGTGTAATACTGGAATCATAGTAATCATTTTCAATTCAAAAGCAATCAGACTAAACCTCACCAGACAACCTCAAACTTCACTGTCGGCGATTGAAAATAAGCTAATTGGTCATTTTAAATTTTCCTACAATCAGGATCAAATTTGGATTGTTCTACCCGCCTATTTTACTCGGCCTTTAACCAACGGTTTGAGGTATTGTATTCAGAGTTTGAATGCAAAAAGAAACCCGATTTTTCGCTAAAATTACCTGCCACAAGTCCAAGATCAGTTAGCCACCATAGGTCAGAAAGAATAATGGGCTGTTGAAAATATCTCCTTTTAAGATATAGGAATAAAAAGAGGAGCTTTATAACGACGGGGAAATAGTATTTCGTCCTGCTCAGATGGAGTTACGCAGCGATTTCAAGTCGATATTCGCCGCAGCTAACATCTTGTCCAGCTTGCTCGAAACCAGATACTAGAATCAAGATTAAATAATTAGGTATTTGTTTTTTTATCTTCAAGACTAACGCTTGCACCTGAACAACACTCACGAAATATGGTAAGGGCTTTGATTGTTTTGTTACTTTTTTTGCGGGCTAGATCAATCAAAGACATTAAAGGACTTCGTAAAGGAAAAGTTTCACTATCCGTATACGCAGATACAAAGACCTTATCAAGTACTTTTCCTGTTATTGGATCTTTATGAACAATGCTCAGGATTTTACCATAAACGGGCGGCGCATACACATCATAAAGCTCAGGGGTTAGCTTCTGAGTAGTTTGCTTATTCTTTTGATTTTGTCCAGCTTCATATTGTTTCAGATTAGACTCTTTCCTAAGATCCGAAGTATCCTGTCGTAAATAAAAGGTAAGATTTTACTTTAAAAACCCACAAATGGCATAGACCGTTTCAGATGGATGGCTCATATGTGGGCAATGTCCATGCGCTTCTAATACGCTTAAGGTATTATTAGGGGTATTTGCATGGATGTATTGCCCTACAGACAGAGGTGTTGCTATCATATCATCAGAACATTGAATCGTTAAGCTTTCAACAGGAATTAAAGGAAGGTCTTTTCTATTGTCTGATAAAAAAGTCACTCTTGCAAATTGCTTTGCTATTGTAGGATCAATTGAGCAAAAGCTCTCCGACAATTCGCCTGTAAGTTCGTCTCCGTTTTGCGAATTCATTATGGATGGAGCTATTGATCGAGCCCAGCTGATATAATCTTCCTCCATGACTTCAAGTAATGAGTCAATGGTTTCTTGGTCAAATCCTCCTGTATAATCTCCTGAACTAATATAACATGGGGATGGTCCTATGAAAACTAGGTTATCAAAAATATCCGGTCTCTTTATAGAAGTCAAAGCCCCTATCATACAGCTTACAGAGTGCCCAATAAATACTGCATTTCTTAATTCCAATACATCACATATCTCTATGACATCATTGACATAACCCTCTAATGAAGAATATTTTTGGAGATCATAGGATGCTAGATCAGATTTTCCTGCTCCCACAAAA
>Ga0105053_10000696_pt1 | contig 53890 bp, 55 predicted proteins | sample BON01_FD_78093 | JGI IMG/M metagenome (GOLD analysis project Ga0105053, IMG submission 78093) | Freshwater microbial communities from Lake Bonney liftoff mats and glacier meltwater in Antarctica - BON-01 | ecosystem: Environmental > Aquatic > Freshwater > Ice > Glacier meltwater | place: Lake...
CATCCTGGCGTCGACCTGTTGTGTCGGGCCACTGCTGCTGCTGCTGCTCGGGTTCTCCGGCGCCTGGATCGGCAATCTGACCTTGCTGGAGCCGCTGCGCCCCTGGTTCATCGGTGCTGCGGTCGTGTCCCTGGCTTTTGCCTGGAGGCGCATCTGGCGCCCGGTGGAGCAATGCGCACCGGGCGAGGTTTGTGCGCTTCCGGCGGTCAGAAGTAGTTACCGATGGCTGTTCGCTCTGGTCGTGATGCTGGTACTGCTTGCACTGGTGTTCCCGTCTATCGCGCCATGGTTTTATTAAAGGGGTTCGACATGAAAATACTGTTTGCCATCGTCGCCATGGTGGTCTCGATCGGATCGGCATGGGCGGCGCCAGCCACGGTGACCTTGTCCGTTCCGTCGATGAACTGCGCTGTGTGTCCGATCACCGTGAAGAAGGCGTTGATGGGTGTTCCGGGCGTGCACAAGGCCGCGGTTGACTTCGAGCACCTGCAGGCGACGGTCACGTTCGACGACAGCAAGACCGATGTCGATGCCTTGACCCGCGCAACCAGGAATGCAGGTTATCCGTCGAAGCCGGCGACGAAAGTCGCCCAATGACATCCCTGGTTCTGGAGTCGACGCTGACCTGTCCGGCCTGCGGAGAACAGCGTAGCGAGACCATGCCGACGGATGCGTGCCAGTGGATGTATGAATGCTGCTTTTGCCACACGCTGCTCAGGCCCGAGAAAGGGGATTGCTGCGTTTTCTGCTCCTATGGATCGGTGCCTTGCCCACCGGTGCAGGATGGCGGCGATCACGACCGCACGTGTTGTGCCTGAAGCGCGACTGTGTCACCGCATCGCGTTGGATTCACTCGGTCGCATTTCACCTGCCGGGACTGCAGACAACGCTTGCTCAAAGAACCGGTGCAAGGACGGGCAACCGGCCTCACGCAAGCCAACTGGCCAGTCCGAGATTCGGGCCGATTCAGAAGCCAGTTGGCTATATCTGCTTACAGCGCATCCAGGCCGCCGAGTTGAAGAAGCTCGCCACGACACCGCCGGGCGGCACCAGCGCATCGCAGGCCACGCGAATGTCGTCGGGCAGCGCCATGTCGGCCACCGGCAGGGCCTGCCGTAATTGCGCCAGCGTGCGCGGGCCGATGATGGGTGCGGTGACGCCCGGCTGATCCTTGACCCACAGGTAGGCCAGTTGCGCCGGGTCGTGGCCGTGGCTGCGGGCCAGCTCCGCGAACTGTGCACCCACTGCGATGCCGCGTTCGGTGACACGCTCTGCGTAGATGCCGCCACGCAGGGCCGCGCGGCTGTCCTGCGCCGGCGCATCGCCTGGTGCATAACGGCCCGCCAGCATGCCCATGGCCATCGGCGACCAGGTGAACAGCGCCAGTGCGTAGCGCTGGCAGGCGGGCACCAGTTCGTTCTCGATGCGCCGCTCCAGCAGGTTGTAGGGCGACTGCTCCGACACGAAATGCGCCAGACCGAGCTGGGTGCTGAGATGCTGCGCCTGCACCACTTGCCAGGCCGGCGAGGTGCTGGTACCGATATAGCGTATTTTTCCCTGGCGCAGCAACAGGTCGAGCGCAGCCAGCGTTTCCTCGATCGGTGTGTCCGGATCGGGTCGATGGGTCTGGTACAGATCGATGTAGTCTGTGCCCAGCCGGCGCAAGGAATCTTCGCAGGCTTTCACGAGATGGTTGCGGCTCAGCCCGCGCTCGTTGATGCCGGGACCGGTCGGATAGAACACCTTGGTCGCGATCAGCACATCGTCGCGCCGCCCACGTGCCTGGAGCCAGCGACCGATCAGCCGCTCGGCCTCGCCGCCGGCATAACTGTTGCTGGTGTCGATGAGGTTGATGCCGCCGTCGACCGCCGCATCGAGTATTGCCAGGCTCTCGGCCTCGGGCGTCGGATTGGCCAGGTTGTCGGTTCCCAGCACCAGTGATGAGACCTTGAGGCCGGTGCGGCCCAACGGACGGTATTGCATGGAGTCGGGGCCTTTCAGTGGGTTGATGTAGTTTGCTGCGCCAAGGCGCGCGCCGGCTATTGCGTGCTGTATCCGCCGTCGACATAGACCATGGCGCCGGTCATATAGCTGGCCGCATCGCTGCACAGAAACACCGCCACACGCGCAATCTCCTCGGGCCGAGCCAGCCGGCCCATGGGCACGACGCGCTCGGCGATTTCCTGCATCTGTGCATCGGTCAATGGCTGGTCACGCCCGGCCGCACGCAACATCGGCGTGTCGACCTCGCCCGGACAGACGCAGTTGAAGCGCACCGCATCGCGCGCCAGCTCCAACGCGAAGCAGCGGGTGACCTGCTGCACTGCACCCTTGCTGGCCGCATACGCCAGCGCGCCCTTGCCGCCGAGTTCACCCCAGATGCTGCCGAAGTTGACCACCGCACCGCCGCCATGCCCGCGCATGTGACGCGCCGCCGCGCGGCTGAGGTGGAACACGCCACCGGCGTTCACGCCCATCGTCCGCTGCCATTCATCGTCCGAGGTGTCGATGCCGGTCTTGCGCGCGATGATGCCGGCGGCATTCACCACCGCGTTCAGTCGCCCGGTCGCGTCCACCGCATGGGCAACAGCGGCGTCGCAGAACGCAGCATCGCTGACGTCGCCCACGATAAAACGGGCACCGATCTCGCCCGCAACCTGTTCGGCCAGGGCCGCGTTGGCATCGGCGATGACGACATCGGCGCCAGCACCCGCAAACAGCCGCGCCACCTGTGCGCCCATGCCACTGGCCCCTCCGCTGACCAGGGCCGTGAACTCCTTGAAATCAAACCGTACCTGTTTCATATTGCACTCCGCTGTAGCGATCGACACCACGCCATCGGGCCCGGTTGCGACCAGGACACCCGCACGCAACTGCGGCGAGCGACACCATCGTACAGCGGCAAGTCCGCCGTGCGGGCGCGCGCCGCCGATAATGGCGTCTGGTTGTGCCACGGCGCGACACCCCTGACAAGACGGAGAACTACGATGCTGCTCGATGCCGATGAATGCCAACTGGTGCTGGTCGACTACCAGACCCGCCTGATGCCGGCCATCGCCGACTCCGCGCTGGTGCTCGCCAATGCCGTGCGCCTGGCGCAGATGGCGCAGGCCATGGGCGTGCCGATGGTGGCCACCGAACAGAACCCGGAAAAACTCGGCGCCAGCGCGCCGGAACTCGGCGAGATCCTGACGCTGGCCCGGGCCAGGATTTTCCCCAAGATGGCGTTCAGCGCCTGCGCCGACGGATTGACCGATCTATTGCGCCCGGCCGAGCGCAAGGCACCGGCGGGCAATGCGCGCAGCCTGCCCAAACACCTGCAAAAGGTGGCTCCCCCGGCGGAGCCAACACGCGCCACGGTGGTCATCGCCGGCTGCGAAGCCCATGTCTGCCTGCTGCAGACCGCGCTGGAATTGCTCGAAGAGGAGTTCGAGGTCTGGGTCGTCACCGACGCCTGCGGCTCGCGCACCGAGCGCAACCGCGACGCGGCCTACGACCGATTGGCCGGCAACGGCGCCGAACTGGTGACCACCGAGATGGTGGCTTTCGAATGGCTGCGCTCGGCGCAGCATCCGCAGTTCAAGAGTGTCCAGGCGCTGATTAAATAGATCGGTGCCGGCCGGGCGCTACTTCGCCATCGAGCAGTGCCCGCCGCTGACGGCCTGCCCGGATCCGGCCGCGATCAAGGGCGGCTCCTGGCGTTGGTCGACTTGCGGCGAAGTCGACCAGCACGGCATTGTCCAAACGGTGGTCGGCAAGGGGAAATGCTTCTTCCTAGAATGCCTATGCCTGAATCGACATCTGGCATCGAACCATCCCGCGCTACGCCCGTGTGACGGGCGCTCGCCACCACCGAACCTCGCCACACCATCTCCCATGCATATCCCCGCGCTCCTGCCCTTCGCCCTGGTGATCGCCGGCCTGGCCGGTTGCGCCACGGCGCCGGTGCCCCTGGGGCCCGAGCCGCTGGCAGCGCCACCCACCCATTGGCAGGCGCCATTGCCACACAACGGCGAACTCACCGACCTTTCCCGCTGGTGGCAGGCTTTGGGCGACCCGCTGCTGGTGGAACTGATCGACGCCGCCCAGCAGGCCAGCCCATCGATGGCCAGCGCAGGGGCGCGGGTGATCGAGAGCCGCAGTGCGTTGCGCCAGTCGCAGGCGCGGCTGGGGCCGACGCTCGATGGCACGGCCAGTGCCAGCCGCGAAGTGCGCCAGCCGCTCACACCGGTTGCCAGCACATTGCAAGCCGGCGTGCAGGCCTCGTGGGAGATCGACCTCTTCGGCGTCAATCGCCTGTCATCCGACGCGGCGCGGGCCCGGCTCGACGGTGCGCAGGCCTTGTGGCATGACGCGCGGGTCCTGGTAGCGGCCGAAGTCGCCAACCGGTACTTCAGCCAGCGCGCATGCGAACAACAGACCCGGATCGCCCGCGCCGATACGCAGTCGCGCCAGGAAACCGCGCGCCTGAGCGCATTGAGCCTGCAAGCTGGCTTCACCGCCAGCGCAACGGCCGCACTGGCACGCGCCAGTGCGGCCGAAGCACAAGGCCGTGTCAGCCAGCAATCGGCACTGTGTGCCCTGGATGTGAAGGCCCTGGTCGCATTGACCGCTTGGCCGGAACCGACACTGGCCAGCCGCCTGGCCACCGCACCCGAGGACCTGGCCACCCAGGCGCGGCTGAACGTCGCCAGTGTGCCGGCGCAAACCCTGGCCCAGCGACCCGATGTCTTCCATGCGCAGCAGGCAGTGGTGGCCGCCGGCGCCGACACCGGCGCGGCGCAGGCGCAGCGTTATCCGCAGTTGCGGCTGTCGGGCTCGATCGGCGCGTTGCACTATCGGGCTTCGGGTTCCGACGATGGCATGGCCACCTGGTCGATCGGGCCGCTCGCGCTCAGCGTGCCGCTGTTTGACGGCGGACAACGCACGGCAGCAGTACGCGCCGCACAGGCGCGTCACGAGGAGGCTGTCTCCACCTATCACGCCAAGGTGCGCCAGGCGGTGCGCGAAACCGAAGAGGCACTGGTCGCGCTGCAGAGCACAGGCGTGCGGATCGACGACGCTCAAGTAGCGCAGGCAGGTTACCGCGACTGGTTGCAGGCCACGCAAGCGCGCCACAACGCGGGCCTGGCCAGCCTGGTGGAACTCGAAGACGCGCGCCGCACGGAACTCGCGTCGACCAACACCACCGTGGCACTGCGGCTGGAACGCATTCAGGCCTGGATCGCCTTGTACCGCGCCGCCGGTGGTGGCTGGACTACGCAAGCGCGCATGGAACCACAACCCTGATCCGGCCACAAGCCACAGGTGCCCCCACAGCAGGAATATTGCAGATGACTTTCACACTGAACAACCCCGTCAAAACCATTGCAGCGGTGGTACTCACGCTGTGCGCAGGCGCACTGATCGGCCTGTGGGCAACACGCGGCAATGCCGCCGACACCCCGAGCGCAACCGCACCGGCAGCCTCAGCCAAACCGGCACTGACCGTCACCACGGCGCGACCTGTGCTGGGCCGGCTACCGGTGCAGCTGATCGCCAATGGCAATATTGCCGCCTGGCAGGAGGCCAGTGTCGGGGCCGAAACCAATGGGCTGCGGCTGCAGGAGATCCGCGCCGCCATCGGCGACACGGTGCGTGCCGGCCAGGTGCTGGCCACTTTTTCCGACGCCACCATCCAGGCTGACCTGGCGCTGGCGCGCGCCAACCTTCTCGAAGCCCAGGCCAATGCCCAGGAGGCCAGCGGCAATGCCACGCGTGCACGCAGCCTGAAAGACACCGGGGCGCTGAGCGCGCAGCAGATCAACCAGTACCTCACACAGGAGCAGACAGCGCAGGCCAGGGTCCAGGCGGCCAAGGCGGCGCTCGACGTGCAGCAACTGCGGTTGCGCCAGACCCAGGTGCTGGCGCCGGACCGCGGTGTGATTTCCGCACGCAGCGCGACCGTGGGCGCAGTCGTACCAGCCGGTACCGAATTGTTTCGCATGGTGCGCCAGGGCCGGCTCGAGTGGCGCGCCGAGGTCACGGCCAGCGAACTCGGTCGCATCCGGGCCGGCACGATTGCGCAGGTCACGCTGCCCGGCGGTACCCAGATCAAGGGCAAGGTGCGCATGGTCGCGCCTACCGTCGACAGTCAGACCCGCATCGCGCTGGTCTATGTCGACCTGCCCGCGTCAAACGACCTGGCAGCGCCCCCGCGTGCCGGCATGTTTGCCAGCGGCAGCTTTGTGCTGGGCGATACCAGTTCGCTCACGGTGCCGCAATCGGCACTGGTGATGCGCGACGGATTCGCCTACGTCTACCGGCTCGGTGACGACAACCGGGTGGCACGGCTGAAGGTGCAGACTGGTCGCCAGGCAGGCGATCAGACCGAGATCACCAGTGCGCTCGACGCCAACACCCGGCTGGTGGCCACCGGTGCGGGTTTTCTGAACGATGGCGACCTGGTACGGGTGGTCGAGAGCAACGGCACGCCGCAAGCGGCTGCCAAACCGCAGGCCGCGGCGTCGGCCAAGCGCTGAGGCCAGCACCATGATCAACGTATCCTCCTGGTCGATCCGCAACCCGATACCGGCGGTGATGCTATTTGTTTTGCTGTGTTTCGCCGGCCTGTTGTCGTTCAATGCGATGAAGGTGCAGCAATTCCCGGACATCGAATTGCCCACGGTGAGTGTCAGCGCCTCGTTGCCCGGCGCGGCGCCGGCCCAGCTCGAGACCGAGGTGGCGCGCAAGCTCGAGAACTCAATCGCGTCAGTGCAAGGCCTCAAGCACATCTACACCAAGGTGCAGGATGGCGGTGTCACCGTCACGGCCGAGTTCCGGCTGGAAAAGCCGGTGCAGGAAGCGGTGGACGACGTGCGCTCGGCGATCAGCAAAGTGCGCAGCGACCTGCCCGCCGACCTGCGCGATCCGATCGTCAACAAGCTGGACATGGCGGCCCAGCCGGTGCTGGCCTTCACCGTGCGCTCGGTGGCACGGGTCGGCAGCGCCGGCATGGACGACGAAGCCCTGTCGTGGTTTGTCGACAACGACATCACCCGACGGCTGCTCACTGTGCGCGGCGTCGGAGGTGTAACGCGGGTGGGCGGCGTGAACCGCGAGGTACGGGTCGCACTCGATCCGCTGCGATTGCAGGCGCTGGGCATCACGGCAGCCGACATCTCGCGCCAGCTGCGCCAGACGCAGCAGGAAAACACCGGCGGCAGGGTCGATCTGGGCGGCGGCGAACAGCCGGTGCGTACCTTGGCCACGGTGCAGACCGCTCAGCAACTCGGCGCACTCGAGCTGGGCCTGTCAAACGGACGCACGGTCCGGCTCGATCAGGTCGCCACCGTATCCGACACCATTGCCGAGCCGCGTTCGGCGGCATTGCTCAACGGCCAGCCGGTGGTCGGTTTCGAAGTCTCGCGCAGCAAGGGCGAAAGCGAGGTCACCGTGGGTGCGGCGGTGCAGCAGGCGCTGGTCGAGCTCAAGGCCACGCATCCGGACATCGAATTCACCGAGTCGTTCAACTTTGTCGATCCGGTGCAGGAGGAATACACCGGATCGATGCACCTGCTCTACGAAGGTGCGGCGCTGGCGGTGCTGGTGGTCTGGCTGTTTCTGCGCAATCTGCGCGCGACCTTTGTGTCGGCTGTGGCCCTGCCGCTGTCGGTCATACCGGCCTTTATCGGCATGTACCTGCTCGGCTTCAGCGTCAACACCGTCACATTGCTGGCGCTGTCGCTGGTGGTGGGCATTCTGGTGGACGACGCGATTGTCGAGGTCGAGAACATTGTGCGCCACCTGCGCATGGGCAAGTCGCCCTACCAGGCTGCGATGGAAGCGGCCGACGAGATCGGCCTGGCCGTGATCGCCACCACCTTCACGCTGGTCGCGGTGTTCCTGCCAACCGCCTTCATGAGCGGCGTGGCCGGCAAGTTCTTCAAACAGTTCGGCTGGACCGCGGCATTGGCGGTGGTGGCCTCGCTGCTGGTTGCGCGCGTGCTCACGCCAATGATGTCGGCCTACATGCTCAAGCCGATCCGTGGCGAGCACAAGGACGCGGCCTGGATGAAGGTCTACATGCGCATGGCCAGCTGGAGCCTGAAGCACCGGTTTCTGACCATGCTCGGCGCAACGGCATTCTTCATCGCCTCGGTCATGCTGATCCCGCTGTTGCCCACCGGCTTCATCCCGCCGGACGACAACTCCCAGACCCAGGTCCACCTGGAACTGCCGCCCGGCTCCACACTGCGCCAGACGCTGGCGTCAGCCGAGCATGCGCGCCGGCTGGTGGCGGGAGTCGACCATGTGCGCAGTGTCTACACCACCATCGGCGGCGGCAGTGCCGGCGCCGATCCGTTCGCGCCCCAGGGCACGGCCGAGGTGCGCAAGGCGACCTTGACCGTACAGCTGACCGAGCGCGGCACGCGTCCGCGCAAGCAGGGCATCGAGAACGCCATGCGCACCGCACTCGAACAACTGCCCGGCACGCGCAGCAAGGTGGGCTTGGGCGGCTCAGGCGAGAAATACATCCTGGTGCTGACTGGTGACGACCCGCTGGCGTTGCAAACGGCCGCGCTGAAGATCGAAAACGATTTGCGCACCATTCCCGGCCTGGGCAGTATCGCATCCAGCGCCAGCCTGATCCGGCCCGAGATCGCGGTTCGCCCGAACTTCGCACGTGCCGCAGATCTGGGCGTGACCAGCGCGGCCATCGGCGACACGCTGCGCATCGCGACCTTGGGCGATTACGACGTGGCACTGGCCAAACTCAATCTGTCGCAGCGTCAGGTTCCGATCGTCGTGCGCCTGGAAGATACTGCGCGCACGAACCTGGCTCTGCTCGAACGCCTGACCGTACCCGGCGCCCGGGGCCCGGTGATGCTCGGCCAGGTGGCGACGCTGGAGATGACCGGCGGCCCAGCCGTGATCGACCGCTACGACCGGGCGCGCAACGTGAATTTCGAGATCGAGTTGTCCGGCTTGCCCTTGGGTGACGTGAAGGCGGCGGTCGAACAGCTGCCTGCCGTGAAGCAGCTGCCACCCGGCGTGAAGATCATCGAGATCGGCGACGCCGAGGTGATGGGCGAACTGTTCGCGAGTTTCGGCCTGGCGATGCTGACCGGCGTGCTGTGCATCTACCTCGTGCTGGTGTTGCTGTTCAAGGACTTCCTGCATCCGGTCACCATCCTGTGTGCCTTGCCGCTGTCGCTGGGCGGCGCCTTCGTCGGTCTGCTCATCGCCGACAAAAGCTTTTCCATGCCCTCGCTGATCGGCCTGATCATGCTCATGGGCATCGCCACCAAGAACTCGATCCTGCTGGTCGAATACGCCATCATGGCGCGGCGCGATCACGGCATGGGTCGCGTGGATGCCCTGCTCGACGCCTGCCACAAGCGCGCCCGGCCGATCGTCATGACCACGCTGGCCATGGGTGCCGGCATGATGCCGATCGCGCTCGGCCTGGGCGTGGCCGATCCCAGCTTCCGTTCGCCAATGGCGATCGCGGTGATTGGTGGCCTGATCACGTCCACCGTGCTCAGCCTGCTGGTGGTACCGGCGGTCTTCACCTACATCGACGATGTTGGGAACGGCTCGCGTCGGCTGCTGGCCTGGCTGCGCCGCCAGCCGGCCGAAACGCCACCGGCCCGTGCCTGATTCCCGCACCCTGGCCTGGCCCGGCCTGTGCCTGGCATTGGGCCTGGGCGGCCTGTACGCCTGGTCCGGTGGCCGGCAGGAGATGCTGATCTGGCATGCAGCGCTCTGGCTTCACCATCCCTGGCAGTTGTGGACCGCCAGCCTGGCCCACCTGACGACAGCGCACCTGCTGATCAATCTGGCGACGCTGCTGGCCCTGGCGATATTGGGTGGTTTCATGCATGCCGGCCGACCGGCGGTGGCGGCCTGCCTGCTCGCCTGGCCGCTGAGCACGCTGGGCCTGGTGTTGTGGCCCGATATCAGCTACTACAGCGGCATGTCCGGCCTGTTGATGGCGATGCTGGCGGTGTTGACGGTGCATGCCACCACTTTGTCCGAGACCCGCGTTTCGGGTGTGGTCCTGCTGTGTGTGCTGGGCTTCAAGCTGCTGACCGAACACGCCTGGAGCCAACCCATGGCATTCGATCCGCAATGGGGCTTCAACGTGGTGTACGCCGCCCACCTGACCGGCGCATTGGCGGGTGCCGCATCTGCTGCGCTGATCGGGGCACTGCAGGCGGCGTGGCATGCTCCAACTGCTTGACCACGGTCAATACGCGTGCAAGCCGACCCGCTATGCTGGAGTTTTGCCTTTCAAGGAAACATCACGTGTCGCACTACCACGCAGCCGTCTGGCTTGACCACCGCCAAGCCCATGTCATGCATATCACCCCGGATGACGTGGAGAAGTCTGTGGTCCATCCGGCCCAGCCCCATCTGAACCTGCACCACAAGAGCGGTGTGATCGGCTCCGGCAAACAGCAGGAAGACCAGGACTACTACCATGCCATCGTCGAGGCGCTCAAGGGCGCGCAGGAGATCCTCGTCGTCGGTCCGGCGCAGGCCAAGCTGCAATTGATCAAGCACATCCACCACCACGACCACACCATGGCGGACAAGATCGTCGGCGTCGAGACCGTGGACCATCCTAGCGACGGGCAACTGGTCGCGTATGCGCGCTCCTATTTTGTTGCCAAGGACCGGATGTTGGCGCAACCCTGAACGGCCGACACGCGCAACCCTGCCGATCGGCTCGCCCACGCCGCGCACAGATCCATTGGAAATGCACCGTGAACTGGCTGCGTAAACTCCCGGGCTACCAGCGCACACCGGCCGGTTTCGAACTGCGGCTGTTGCGCCTGATGCCCAGCATCTGGCTGGCCGGCACCCTGCTCCCAGCCCTGATGGCCTTTGCCGCGCGCCACCTGTTGACCGGCAACACCGCTGCCGAACTGGCGCGCAACATCCAGATGTTCGACTACGCGATGATCGGCCTGGTGATCCTGATCTGGACACTGGTGCTGACCGTCACCATCGGCTGCATCATCGTGTGGCTGATGAAAGGCCCGGCCTACGTGGCCGACGGCTACGAGGTGTCGCACAGCGACAAGCCCCGGCGCTGAGCCGCTTGTCGAAACCGGGGTTTGCGCCCGCGCTCAGCGCTGCACGCGCGGCGCGCGGCCCAATGCGACCTCGATCTCCTGCACCTCCTGCATCGTGCGCAGCACCCGGTCCGGCGTCAGGCTGATGCTGTCGATGCCCAGCTCCACCAGGTAACGCGCCACTTCGAGATGGTCCGACGGTGCCTGGCCGCAGATGCCGCTGTGGCGCCTGTTACGCTTGGCGCCCTCGACCGCCATCTTCAGTATCTTGAGCATGCCTTCGTCCTGCTCGTCGAAGGAGTCGGCGACGATGGCGCTGTCGCGGTCCACGCCCAGCGTGAGCTGGGTCAGGTCGTTCGAGCCGATCGAGAAACCGTCGAACAGTTCGGCGAACTCGTCGATCAGGAGCACGTTGTTCGGAACCTCACACATCACATAGACCTCGAGCCCGTTCTTGCCGCGCTCCAGCCCGTGATCCGCCATGGCCGCCAGCACCTTGCGCGCTTCGTCCAGCCGGCGGCAGAACGGCACCATCAGCTTGAGGTTGGTCAGCCCCATGGTCTCGCGCACACGCAACATCGCCTCGCATTCGAGCGCAAAAGCCTCGGCGTAGACCGGATGGATGTAGCGCGCCGCTCCGCGGAAACCCAGCATCGGGTTTTCCTCGTGGGGCTCGAAATCGCGCCCACCCATCAGCGCGGCGTACTCGTTGCTCTTGAAGTCGGACAGGCGCTCGACAAAATAGCTACGCCCGTCCTGGTAACCCGCCGACAAGGCCAGCACCTTGTTGCGCTCGGCAACATCCTGGATGCGCTCCGGATGCAGCACCGCCATCGGGTGTACCTTGATGTGTTCATTGATGATGAACTCCATGCGCGCCAGGCCGACGCCGTCACAGGGCATCTGGCTGACCTGGAAGGCGAGCTCCGGATTGCCCAGGTTGACCATGATCCCGGTCGCCGGGCGCTTGAGCCCGGTCAGGTCAGTGACGTTCTTGTGGAAGGCAAGCTCGCCTTCGTAGACTTTGCCCGTGGCGCCCTCGGCACAGGACACGGTGACCAGGTCACCGTCCTTGAGCACCTCGCTCGCACGCTCAGCGCCGACCACCGCCGGGATGCCGAGTTCGCGCGCGACGATGGCCGCGTGGCAGGTGCGCCCGCCGCGGTTGGTGACGATGGCGGCCGCCTTCTTCATGACCGGCTCCCAGTCCGGCGTGGTGGTGTCGGCCACCAGCACCTCGCCGGGGCGGAAGGCCGACAGATGGCGCCCGTCGTTGACGATGCGCACCTTACCCGTGGCGATCTTGGCACCGACCGCGCGGCCCTGGGCCCGTATCGCGGCGCTGCCATCGAGCACGTATTCTTCCAGCTGCATCGCGTTGCGCTGCGAGATGGCGGTCTCCGGACGTGCCTGCACGATATAGAGTTCGCCGTCGGGGCCGTCCTTGGCCCACTCGATGTCCATCGCGCGCCGCTGGCCGGCGCGCTGGCTGTAATGGTCTTCGATCTTGATCGCCGCGCCAGCCAACTCGAGCACGTCGTCATCACTGAGGCAGTAGCGCTTGCGGTCGGCGCGTGGCGTGGGCTTGTTGATGACCGGCTCGCGGGTGCGCCCGGGGGCGTAGACCATGTGCACCTGCTTGTCGCCCAGTGTCTTGCGCAATACGCTGCGAAAACCCTGGACATAGGTCGGCTTGTGCACATAGAACTCGTCCGGGTCGACCTCGCCTTGCACGACGTTCTCGCCCAGGCCCCAGGCACCGGTGATGAACACCACGTCGGGATGTCCCGATTCGGTGTCGATCGTGAACATCACGCCGGCCGACGCCAGATCGCTGCGCACCATCTGCATCACGGCCACCGACAGGAACACCTTGAAATGATCAAAACCGTTGTCGATGCGGTACGAGATCGCGCGGTCGGTGAACAGCGAAGCCTGGCAGCGCTTGACCGCGTCGATCAGCATCTCTTCGCCATGTACGTTCAGGTAGCTATCGTGTTGCCCCGCAAAGCTGGCGTTGGGCAGGTCTTCGGCGGTGGCCGAGCTGCGCACCGCAACGCTCAGCGTATCGCCGGTAGCGGCCTTGAGTTCGCGCCAGGCCTGGCGCAATTGCTGTTCCACCGCCTGGGGCATGGCTGCGCCATAGACGATTTCTCGGGCTCGCGCGCCGGCGCGCGCCAAGGCATCGGTGTCGGTCTTGTCGAGCGTGTCGAGCAAGCGGTGCAATTCGGGCCAGGCATCGGCCGCGTCCAGCGCATCACGGTAAGCCGGTGCGGTGACGGCAAACCCGTCGGGGATACGCACACCCAGCGGCGTGAGCTGCTGGAACAGCTCGCCCAGCGACGCATTCTTGCCACCGACGAGTCCCAGGTCTTCGAGCGACAGCTCCTTGAACCAGCGGATGTAACGGGTGTCGGCCATGGATGCTTCCTCAGTTCTCAGATGAAGACCCATAGTGGCCCATGCACCTTCGCCCGACATTGACCTCGGTCGACACCGACGGAAGCAGCATCACATGCTCATGGACGCCGGAACCAGTTCTGGTTGACGAACGGCTGACCAAACTCGTACGGCTCACCCACCCGGGGCGTGACGACCTGCACATCCGTACCCTGGGCGGCCGCCAGCGCGCGCTCGATCGGCTCGGCCCAGGCGTGATAGGACATATTGAAAGTGGCCCAGTGCACCGGCAGCATCACCGTGCTGCCCAGGTCGCGCTGGGCCTGCACCGCCGACTCGGGATCCATGTGGATGTCGAGCCAGCTCTGGCCGTAGGCGCCGACCTTCATCAGCACCAGATCCGGCGCACCCAGGCGTTTGCGGATTTCGCCAAAATGCGGGCCATATCCGGTGTCGCCGCTGTAGTACACCGAGTACCCCGCACTCTTGATCATCCAGGAGGACCACAAGGTGGAGTCGTCCATGCTCTTGCGTCCGGAGTAGTGGCGCGCCGGTGTGTTGTGGATTTCTACGCCCCGGAACTCGGCTTTCTCCCACCAATCCATCTCATGGATTTGCACCAGTGGCACGCCCCAGCGCTGCAGATATGCGCCGATGCCCAGGCCGACAAAGAAATGGGTTCCGCCGCGTGCCAGTTGCCGCACCGTGTCCATGTCCAGATGATCGTAGTGGTCATGCGAGATCACCACGGCGTCGATGCCCTCCAACCGTGCCAGGGGAACGGGCGGCGGATGCATGCGTTCAGGGCCGAGGAACTGGAATGGCGAGGCTCGCTGCGACAGCACCGGATCGGTCATGATGCGCAGGCCATCGATCTCGATCAGCGTCGTGGAATGCCCGAACCAGATCGCCCGCATTCCGGCCACCGGCGGCGCCTGCAGTGCACCCGGTGGCAATGGCAACACCGGTATCGTGAACGGCGGCTCGCGCACCTGCCCACCGGAATAGTCCTGGATGTTCTGCCACAGGGCCAGCGAACTCTTGTAGGGCGGCGAATTCTCGAACTTGCCATCGACATACGCGGGCGATCGACGCATGCGCTCGAGTCTTTCGCCTCCGATCTCGCTACCGAAGGTCGGCAGTTGCAGCACCAGCACCACGGACATGCCCAGGAAGGCGGCAACGATCAGCAATACCAGCAGGACGTTGGCTCGGCGGGACACATGGATTCCTCAGGACGACTGGCGGCCATTCTGGCACGAGTGCCGGCCACGGCCAGCGCCACTGCGGCGAGTCGAACAGCCCCGGCCCACCAAACTGCGCGCCTTCGATCTCGAGCAGCCGGAGTTTGGTGCGTGCGCCGCCATCGGCGGAGAAGCCACCAGCCCTGCCGTCGGCGGCCAGGATGCGGTGGCACGGCACAACCGGCGCAAACGGGTTGTGCCCCAGGGCATACACCCGTTGGTGAAACGGCGGCACACCCGCCATGTCGAGCACGATGTCCGACAGATCGGCAGGCTCCGACGGCTCGCCGGCCAGCAGCGCGACGATCTTGTCGATGGCCTGGAGCACGGCTGCGGGTGGCGCGACTTCCGTTGCCGGGCCAAACCGCGCGGCCATGCGTGCGTGGGTTGCGGCCAGATCGCGTTCGGGCAGTTGCACGCCGGTCAGGCCCTGCGCCCCCCAGGCAATGCCGCAGTGGCCGATGGCGGTCGGGAAAAGCTGGTATCCAGTGGTGGCCATGGTGCTTGTCATGCTAGCGCGACAACCGTGGCGGGTCCAGCGACGGCCGCAATGCAAGGGCGCGACCGGTGTGACGGGACATGGCGCGTCACCGAGGTGGCACTTCATGGATGGGCCGCGCCATAGAATCCCAGCAGGCCATCAGGGTCGGCAGGCGGCTCGTGAAATTGCCTTGCTGCGTAAGCGCCGATGGCCCTGCCCTTGCCTCGCGCGAATGACCCGACCCTGTGGCAACAAGGCCTCGACCATCACAACTGGAGCCCCACATGTCCACCGATTCCCCGCAAGAACTGCTTGAAGACCGGCGCGGCCCGGTGTTGTGGCTGACGATCAACCGCGAAGCACGGCGCAATGCCATCAGCCCGGGCGTGCTGCACAGCCTGGGCCAGGCTTTGATGCGTGCCAACCAGGACCGTTCGGTGCGTGCCGTGGTCATCACCGGCGCGGGAGAGCGCGCCTTCTGCGCCGGCGCCGACCTGCAGACCGGCACCTCGTTCCAGTTCGACTACTCCGAGCCGCATGCCGGATTCGCCAACCTGTTCCGCATTGCGCGCCAGTCCACCGTGCCGCTGATCGCCCGCATCAATGGCGCCTGCATGGCCGGAGGCATGGGTGTGATGGCCATGTGCGACATGGCGGTGGCCACGCCGAAGGCGATCTTCGGCCTGCCCGAGGTCAAGGTCGGGCTGTTTCCGGCGCAGGTGCTCAGCGTGCTCGACAAATTGCTGCCCCGGCGCATCCTCTCCGAAATGTGCATCACCGGCGAACCGATCACGGCGGGGCAGGCGCTTGAATACGGACTCATCAACCATGTGCGCGAGGACCTCGACGCCGGTATCGACTGGTTGCTGGGCCGCGTGCTCGACAAGTCTCCGGCCGCGATCCGCCGCGGCCTGTACACGATGAAGAAGATCGAGACGATGGCGTTCGAGGAATCGATGTCGTTTACCGAAAGCCAGATCGCACTGTTCGCGCTGACCGAGGACGCCGCAGAAGGCCAGCTCGCCTTTCGCGAAAAGCGCAAGCCGAACTGGACTGGCAAGTAGCCATGGCCGCGACAGGCACACGCGAGCGACGCGTCCGCATCGGCGGCGCCTCGGGCTTCTGGGGTGACAGCAGCGTGGGTGCGCCGCAGCTGGTGGCCAGCGGACAGATCGACTTCCTGGTGTTCGACTATCTGGCCGAACTGACGATGGCCATCCTGGCGGGCGCACGACTCAAGAACCCTTTACATGGCTACGCCACCGACTTCGTCACGGTCGCCATGCAGGCCGTGCTCAAGGATGTGGTGGCCCGCGGCATCCGCGTGGTCAGCAATGCCGGCGGCGTGAATCCGCAGGCTTGTGCAGATGCGCTGGCGGCGCTGGCCCAGGCGCAGGGAATCGACCTGAAGATTGCCGTCGTCACCGGCGACGACGTGATGCCGCTGATTCCGACGCTGCGCACGCAGACCGAGCCACCGCGCGAGATGCAAAGCAACGCGGTCTTGCCCGAGCAATTGCTGACGGCCAACGCCTACCTGGGCGCGGTACCGATCAAGGCCGCGCTGGACGCGGGTGCGCAGGTGGTGATCACCGGGCGCTGCGTCGACTCGGCGGTGACGCTGGGTGTGTTGCTGCACGCCTTCGACTGGGATCTGTCCGACCATGATCGGCTGGCTGCGGGCAGCCTGGCCGGCCACATCATCGAGTGCGGCTGTCAGGCCACTGGCGGACTTTTCACCGACTGGGACACCGTGCCCGACTGGGCCCATATCGGTTACCCGATCGTCGACGTAGACATTGACGGCGACTTCATCTGCAGCAAACCCGCTGGCACCGGCGGCCTGGTGACACCGGCGGTGGTGTCCGAGCAGATGCTCTACGAGATCGGCGATCCGGCGCGCTACATCCTGCCCGATGTGGTTTGCGACTTCACCCAGGTCACGATGCGCCAGGTCGGCCCGGATCAGGTCGAGGTCCGCGGCGCCACCGGCCTGCCACCGACCGATAGCTACAAGGTCAGTGCCACCTGGATGGACGGCTACCGCATCGCCAGTCAGCTGACCATTGTCGGCTTCGACGCGGCGGCCAAGGCCCGGCGTACCGGCGAGGCCATCGTGTTGCGGACCTCCGAATTGCTGGCGGCGGCAGGCATGGACCCGTATACCGCCAGCCACATCGAGGTGCTGGGCGCCGAGTCGTGTTACGGCCCACATGCCAGGGCGGACGACGTGCGCGAAGTCATGCTGCGGCTCAGCGCCAGCCACGCGCGCAAGGAGGCGCTGGCCTTGCTGGCGCGCGAGATCGCACCGGCCGGCACCTCCTGGTCACCGGGCACCACGGGTGCTGGCGGCGGACGCGCATCGGCCTCACCGTTGATCCGCCAATTCGCGTTCCTGTTGCCCAAACAGATGGTCACGGCGCAAGTGCAGCTGGTCGGCGGTGCGACGCTGGCGGTCGCGTCCGCCGTCACCGTTGCCACGCCTGGCCCGGCCGAACGGCAAACGGCCCCGTCCGCGGCAGACATTGCCGAGGAGGCGTCGGCTGCTGCGACGCCGGTCAAACAGGCCAGCGACACCCTCTCGGTGCCGCTGATCCGCCTGGCCTGGGCGCGCAGTGGCGACAAGGGCGACATCTCCAATATCGGCGTGATCGCGCGGCATCCGCAGTGGCTGCCACTGTTGCGCGCTCAGCTCACCGAAACGGCGGTGGCGGCCTACCTGTCCCACTTGGTCAAGGGACGCGTCACGCGTTTTGAGGTGCCTGGCATTCACGCGTTCAACTTCGTCTGCGAACAGGCACTCGATGGCGGCGGCATGACCTCGATGCGCAACGACGCGCTGGGCAAGGGCATGGCGCAGATCCTGTTGTCGATGCCCATCGTCGTGCCGGCCGATCTCCAACCTGGAGTCGAAAACCGGCCATGACCATCGCATCGTGGCTGTGCAGCCTGGCTTGAGCAGCCGTTTGTCGCGCGCCCATGTCGAAGCCTGAACCTGCACTGCTGCAACGCCACAACCTGGCGTCGCTGGTGCTGGTCAACATGGGGGTGGGCACCCACGCCATGGTCTGGTTCATGGTCGTAACCGCCATGCCCAGCGTGGTCGACGACCTGAACGCCGAATCGTTCCTGAGCTGGGCCACCAGCATCTATCTGGTGGCCACCATTTTGGGCGGCGCGACGACGGCGCTGATCAAGGGGCGTTTCGGCGCCCGGCTCGCGATGCTGGCTGCGGGCACGGTGGTGACGGCCGGCGGGCTGTTGGCAGCGCTGGCGCCCGGCATCGCGCTGGTGCTGGCAGGTCGGGTATTGCAAGGCCTGGGCGAAGGTGTGCTGGTGGCACTGAGTTACGCGCTGGTGCGCGAGTTGTTCGACATCCGTATCGTCCCGCGCGTATTCGGCATTCAGGCCGTGACCTGGGGCTTTGCCATTTTTCTCGGTCCCATGGCCGGCGGCTGGTTGACCGAAGTCTGGTCCTGGCGCGGCGCCTTTGTCGGAACGGCGCTGTTGCCATTGCCGCTGCTGATACTGGCCGGTTGGGTCTTGCCAGATCGCCACACGCACAGCCCAGCGCCAGCCGAATTGCCCGGCCTGCGCCTGTTGCTGCTGGTGCTGGGTGTGATGGCGATTGCCGTGGCGAACCGGATGCCGGGCGCGTTGGCGGGCCTGGCGCTGGTGGCAATAGGTCTGGGCCTGATCGCAGCGATGCTGCAAATCGACCGGCGCGCGCAGCAGCACATGTTTCCCACCGTGTTTCCCGGCCTGGCGCATCCGGCCGCGCTGGGCCTTTGGGTATTGCTGCTGATGCCGATGGCGCAGATGGCAATCTACGTCTACACGCCCTACATCCTGCAACTGCACCGCGCTCTGAGCCCGACCTGGGCCGGTTACCTGGGGGCCGTGCATGCCATCGCATGGTCGATCAGTGCCGTGCTGGTCGCGCGGCTGCAGACACCGGGACAGAATCGCGCGCTGCTGGCCGGGCCCCTGCTGCTGGCACTGGGCCTGGGCGGGCTGGCCGTCAGCCTGCCCGCCCAGCCACTGGTCTGGGTGGTGTCATCAATGCTGGCGATAGGCACCGGATTCGGCATTTCCTATGCGTTCCTGAACCAGCGTGTGATGGCGGCTGCACAAGCCGGGCAGGAAGACGCGACCGCCGGTGCCGCGCCAACTCTTGGCGCATTGGGTGGTGCCGTCGGCGCCGCCATCGCAGGCCTGGCCGGCAACAGTGCGGGGCTGGACCAGGCGCTGACCGCCACCAGCGTCACACAGGCCAGCTGGGCATTGGCCGGCGGTGGCGCGATGCTGGCCTTGGTTGCCGCTATGCTCGCGTGGCGCTTGCTGCAACGCGCAAGCTGTGTTTGACGGCGGCGGTTGGCCCCGGTGTTACTGTTGACCGCCGCTATCGACTTGGCGCAGAAAGGTAAATCTTGACAACTCGCACCCAGGGTTCGACCACCCCACGCCGGCGCTGGACCCGTATCGCGTCGCGCGTCGGCATCGCCTTGGCATTGCTCGCGACCATTGTCGCCGCCGGCCCACGCAATGCCTTCGGCCCCGAAATTCCTGCTGTACGTGAGGCACCGGAGACCCGCGTTGCGGCGCTCGACGACTGGCTTGCGCGCAGCGAAGCACGTTTCGGTGACATTCGTCCGGGTCTGGAAAAGTCCATCGTGTGGCATTCCGCCGCACGCCAGCGCACGCCCTGGGCCGTGGTCTATCTGCATGGGTTCTCCGCCAGCCGTGCCGAAACCGCACCACTGGCCGACAGGGTCGCGCAGCAGCTCGGCGCCAATCTGTTCTACACCCGGCTCACCGGACATGGCCGCAGCGCGCCTGCGGCCATGGGAGAAGCGAGCGTGCAGGATTGGCTGGCCGACACCGTGGAGGCGGTTCGCATCGGCCAGACGCTGGGCGAACGCGTGCTGATCATCGGCGTGTCGACCGGCGCCACGCTGGCCACGTGGCGGGCCTTGCAGGCGCAAGCCGATGCCACGACGGCCTATGCCTTCGTCTCACCCAATTTCGGTCCGCGCGACAAACGCTCGGAGATCATCAACGGGCCCTGGGGACAACAGATCGCGCTGGCCCTGGAAGGCGAGACCCGTGGCTGGACCCCGGCCGATCCGCGTGAAGCACAGGCCTGGACCACGCGATATCCGACCCATGCGCTGTTTCCGATGATGGCGCTGGTCCAACATGTGCGAGACAGCGATCTGGCGCAGTTCCGCGCGCCGGTGCTGATGCTCTACAGCGAGACCGACAAGACCGTCGATCCGTCCGAGACCCGGGCCGCGTTCGCACGCATTGGCAGCGCGCACAAGACGCTGCAGGTCGTCGACTACAGTGAAAGCCAGGGTCAGCATGTGCTGGCCGGTGACATTCGGGCACCCAAGGCAACGGACCCGATGGCAGGGTCCATTGTTTCGTGGGTCAACGGCCTGCGCTGACGCTCACCCGTTAGCGCTAGCGATACGCGGCATCACTCAAGGCGCGCGATGCAGGCGCGGCGCGGAAAGTGAGTCGAGGTTGTCGGCAATGGCGGAATCGACCGTCGGCCAGCGCCCCTGGAACCGGTGCACGATCATCGCGGCCTGCAAGGCACGCAAATCCTTGACACTGGGTGCAACCTTGATTTGCGCCACGGCGGCGGCGGTATTGCCGGCGCGGATCAGTGCCAGCACCTTTTCTGACCAGACGTTGCTGCTGCTGCGTGCCATCGCGAAATTCCCCGGAGAACAAAGGAGACCACTGTAGCGCGCTACCATCACCCATGAAGAAAACTTTCCCCCTCACCCTGGCTGGCCGGCATCCGGACCGCGTGCTCGATGCCCTCAAACACGAGATTCGCCAGTACCTCAAGCGCGAACGGCGTAAACCCGTGCCTGAAGGTGTCGACTTCCTGGACTTCGATTGTCGCTTCGGCCTGACCGAAGACAGCGCCGACGCCACGACTGAGCAGGAGCTGACACGGCAGATCGATGCGGCCGCAGCGCAAGGCGCGACCCATGTCTATGTCGAGATTCTGGCCAAGCCGGGTCAGCGAAAGCCTCGGCCAGTGACCGACGACACAGCACCGGCCGATACCAGCGATGCGGTGCAACCGCCCGGTGACGCCGTGGCCGAATGATCAGCCGGCGTCGGCGTCCGATGACGGCGACGTCGGCCCGCCCTGCTTGAGCGCCGCCTCGGCGCGCAGCTTGTCCTTCTTGCTCGGGCGCTTGCCCTTGACACCACCGGTGCCGGGCACCGGCGCCAAATCGGGCGCCTCCACCTGAGTCGGCTCGAAACCGGCCATCACCTCGCGCTCAAGCTGCAGGCCCTGGCGTTTTTCAATCAACCGCATATGCGCCTCGGTCGTGGCACTGACGAAACTCAGCGCCAGACCGCTGGCGCCGGCGCGCCCGGTGCGGCCGATGCGGTGCACATAGTCGACTGCAGAGCGCGGCAGATCGTAATTCACCACCACCGGTAGCTGCGCAATATCGAGGCCGCGCGCGGCCAGGTCGGTGGTGACGACCACGTCCCATTGGCCGTCGCGCATCTCCTGCAGCACCTGGGTGCGGCCACCCTGGCTCAGTCCGCCATGAAACGGCGAGGCATAGACGCCATTGGCATACAGCTTGGCGGCAACAGTTTCGGCGGCATGTTGCGTCGCCACGAACACCAGCACGCGTTTCCAGGCATGGTCCTTGATCAACTGGCGCAGCAACTGCGTGCGCCGCACCGGATCGACCGTGATGACCCGCTGCACGATGTCGGGTATGGTCAGCGCATCGTCGGCGATCTGCACACGCAGCGGTTCACGCATCAAAACCTGCGCCAGCTTTTCCACTGCCGGCGGCATCGTGGCCGAAAACAACAGGGTCTGGCGCCGGATGGGCAACAAGGCCAGTACACGCGCGAGTTCGTCGGCGAACCCGGCATCGAGCATGCGGTCGGCCTCGTCCAGCACCAGCGTGTCGATCTGGCCCAGCGCCACCGCGTTCTTCTCGACCAGATCGAGCAGCCGGCCCGGCGTGGCGATCACGACATCGGCGCCACCGCGCAAACGCATCATCTGCGGATTGACCGAAACCCCGCCGAACACTGCTGTCAGCTTGGGGGCCTCCGGCAGAAAACGCGCCAGTGTGCGCAAGGTCTCCGCCACCTGAGTCGCCAACTCGCGCGTGGGAACCAGCACCAGCGCCTGCACCCGGCGCGGCGACTCGGCGGGCTTGCGCAGCAACGACTGCAGCAGTGGGAGCGCATAGGCAGCGGTCTTGCCGGAGCCGGTCTGGGCTATGCCCAGCACGTCGGTACCGGCGAGTGCGGCCGCAATCACCGCCTGCTGAATCGGCGTGGCCACCAGAAACCCCGAGCCCGTTGCCGCACGCAGAAGTTCAGGGGCAAGGGGGAAAGCGTTGAAAGACATAGGTGGGCCAGGACGGCGGGCCAGTGTAACGGGCATACCGTACGCCACAGGCCAGGCTGCCCGCCGGCCGCGTCAGTGCGGATCCGACACGGCACCTTGCCTGAGCGCCAGCAGCGCACCAAGCCACAAGGCCAGCGCCGACACGATGAAGCCGCGCGCAAGACCACCAGGCCCGTCTGCGATCCAGCCGACCAAGGTGGGGCCGACGATCTGGCCGCCCGCGAACACGATGGTGAATGCGCCAATACCCGCAGCCCACTGCGTCGGCGGCAGGTTGTGCCGTACCCAGGCCGTAGTCGATGCCACGACCGACAGGAAGACGGCACCAAACAACACACTGGAGGCTAGAACGACTGGCCAGGCGTCGCTGAGCGCCGGTGCCAAAGTGGCTGCGCCGAGCAAGGCATTGAGCAGCGCCAGCGGTCGCCCGTTGCGGTGGCGATCAAGCAGACCGGCCCACAAACGCGGCGACACCATCACCGCAACACCCAGCAGCGCATAAAAGCCCATGACCACCGCCGGCGCCATGCCCTGCTCGCGCAACAAGGCAACGATGAAGGTCATATAGCCGATATAGCCGACACCGAACATCGCATAACCGGCCAGGCCAAAGGCAAACCGCCGTATGGGCACCGGCGGGCGGGACATCGGAGCAGACGCGGCAGCGCTGGACGCGGAATCAACCGCTTCCAATCGGCGCACCACCCAGAGCAGCATGCCGGCGCCGCCAAAACAAAGCACCGACAAAGCTGCCCAGGCGTAGCTCCAGGCATGGGCCTGCCCGCCGGCCGCGTGCAAGGTCAGCGGCACCACCACGGCCGACAGACTGATGCCCAGGCCGGTGCCACCGTAATACAGGCCGATCAGCAGCCCTGCACGTGATGGCTCACGGGCACCGACGCGCGCGGCAAGCAAGCCACCGGTGATAAACACCAGCGCACTGGTCACACCGGCCGCCAACCGTTGCACCAGCCAGATACCGGTGTCGGTGAACATACCACTGAGCGCCATCAACACACTGGCGGCAAACGCCGCCCACACCATCAACAGGCCCGGGCCCATGCGGCGCAACAGCATCGGCGTCAACAAGGCCCCCAGCAGGTAACCGGCGGCGTTGCTGGTGTTCATGGCGCCCGCCAGCGCATAAGACCAGCCCAGGTCGTCGCGCATGGGCGGCAGCAGCAGACCGTAGGCAAAGCGGGTGATGCCGAGCGAGACGGCGGCGCCGAGTGACAGCGCCAGGGCGGTGATGATGCCCGAACGCGAAGCTGGATCGGTAGGCGCGCGGGCGAGTGAAAACAGCGGCGTCATGGCGCCATGAGTATGCCTGCCATGGCTCACCCGCAATGGGCGCAATCAGCGGCGCTTGCCGCTAGAATCCCCCGCTCGGTCCGCCACCCTGACGGCACGGCGCTTTCGCCGTGCATATTGGCGCGCACGCAGTCTTGCCTCTCCCTACCCACATGTCCACCGTCTGCGCCATCGACTTTGGCACCTCGAATTCCGCCATTGCGCTGGTGCAATCCGACGGGACGCACCTGGTGGAACTCGAGCCGGGCCATGACACCATGCCCACGGCGGTGTTTTATGCAGTCGAGGGCTTGTCCGGTGCGCAGGAGCCGGAGCGCAGTTATGGTCGTGCCGCCATTGCAGCCTATGTTGACGGCGTCGAAGGGCGGCTGATGCGCTCGATGAAGAGCATTCTGGGTTCGACTCTGGCCGAGCAGGCCACCGAGGTGGGCGGCGGTCATTCGGTACGCTATGTGGATGTGATCGCGACCTATCTGCGCCACCTGCGCGGTCGCGCGGCACAGGCTGCCGGGCAGGCGCCCGATCAACTGGTGCTGGGCCGGCCGGTGTTTTTTGTCGACGAGGATCCGCAGCGCGATGCCGCGGCACAGGCGGCGCTGGAGGCGGCCGCGCGACAAGTGGGCTTCAAGCAGGTGCAGTTCCAGTTCGAACCGATCGCTGCGGCATTGGATTTCGAGGCCAGCGTCGACGCCGAGCATCTGGTGCTGGTCGCCGATATCGGCGGCGGAACCTCCGACTTTTCGCTGGTGCGCGTCGGCCCCGACCGGCGCCGGCGGCTGGACCGGCGCGACGACATCCTGGCCAACCACGGTGTGCACGTGGCCGGCACGGATTTCGACCGCCTGATAGAGCTGGCGCACCTGTTGCCCACCTGTGGCTATCGCGGTCTCGGCCCGACCGGACGCGAGGTGCCGAACCGGGTCTACTTCGACCTGGCCACCTGGCACTTGATCAACACGGTCTATGCGCCGGGCAGGATGGCCGAACTGCGGTCGATGAAGTCCTTTTATGCCGAGCCGAAACACCATGCCCGGCTGATGACGGTGCTGGAGCTGCGACTGGGCCATGCGTTGACCGCTTTGGCCGAAGAGGCCAAGATCACGGTGGCCAACTCGGCCAGTGCCCGTATCGAACTCGGGCAACTGGACGCGCGCCTGCACGTCACGCTGGACGACGCAGCGGTGATGACCAGCATCGACGCCAGCTTGCAACGCATTGCAGAGGCCGCGCGCGCCACCACCGACATGGCCGGAATTGCGGCTGCGCAGGTCGACGCGGTCTATTTCACCGGCGGATCAACCGGATTGAGCGCCCTGACCCAGCGCATTGCGGCGCAGTTTCCCAACGCCCGCTCGGTACACGGCAATCGTTTTGCCAGCGTGACCAAGGGCCTGGGCCAACATGCGGCGAATCTATACCTGCGCTGACAAGCCGCCGGCCAGGCGGCAACAGCACAACGCAGCGCGCTAGAAAAGCCGCAGGTTCTTCTCGCGTGAGAACGACAGATCGATGGTCGTGACGCGCAGGCGGCCAGCCAGAAAATGTGCCAGGGCGCGGTAGAACTTCACGGCCGTGGCCGGGTGCTTGTCCAGATGGGCTTGCAGAACGTCGTAGCCGATTTCCAGCAGTTCGGAGCGCTCGAGCGCCACAGCCGAAGCCGAACGCGGCTCGTCGTTGACGAAGGGCATCTCGCCCAGATGCGCGCCGGTGCCCAACTGCACGAGATCCACGTCGTCCTTCTTGCCCGCGCGGCGAATGTGCACCGTGCCGTGGCGTATGACGAAAAGCGACGACGCCTTGTCGCCCTCGGAGAATATTTCCTCGTCGGCGTTGTACATCTTGACCACGCCCTTGGCGCTGAGTTCTTCCAATTCCTTGGGCAGGAATTCCTTGAACAGATAGATATCCTGAAGCAGCTGAACGCCCATGGGACCTCCGGTGTTGGTTGAATGTTCGGTGCGCAGTGCGCGCGTTTCCGCTGCCACTCTAACCTATTGACGAAGGTCACTGGCCGCCCGCCACGGGCGCAGCGAGCCGTCAGCCTGCGCGACAAGGTGGGCGAGGATCACCTGGATCTGCGTGGCCCAGGCCCCTGACGGCACCCGATATCCGGCGCCAAAAGGCATCTTCAGGCCATGGGCCTGCAAATATTTGGCAAGAGGCTCGCACACTGTGGCCTAATAGCGGGTTGAACTGAATTTTCTGGAGTGATTCATCATGGCCAAAGCCATCCGTACCGAAGCTGACCGTTTGGCGACCCCCCGCCCTGTCCCTGCCAAGGGATTTTCGATGCCCGTGACCCACGGCCAGAAGCTCAGCCTGGAGCGCGGCACCTCCACGCGCAGCAAGAAAAATCCGGGCAAGCGTCCCCACAAGGGCGGCTGAAGCCGGCCCGGGCAGACCGCCCGGGTGTTACCGGCCGGCGCCGGGCTTTCGCATCAAGGTACTCTTGCCGAACAGGCTCTGGATCAGATCGACAGCCAGTTCGGCGGTCTGGTTGCGGATGTCCAGCGCCGGATTGAGTTCGACCACGTCCAGCGATGCCAGACGGCCGGTATCGGCAATCATTTCCATGCACAGCTGGGCTTCGCGGTAGGTCGGCCCGCCCCGGACCGTGGTACCTACGCCTGGCGCGATGTCCGGGTCGAGGAAATCCACGTCCAGACTGACATGCAGGTGCGTGTTCGCATCGACCAGGGCCAGCGCCAGCTCCATGGTGTGGCGCATGCCCATCTCGTCGATGTAGCGCATGTCGAACACCTCAATGCCCATGTCGTGCACCAGGCGTTTTTCGCCTTCGTCCACGCTGCGGATGCCGATCTGGCGCAACTCGTGCGGATGCAGCGCCGGCACATGGCCACCGATTTCCACCAGTTCGCGTGGACCCTGTCCACACAGGCATGCCACCGGCATGCCGTGGATATTGCCGCTGGGCGTCAGCGTGGCGGTGTTGAAATCAGCATGGGCGTCAAACCACAACACGCGCAGCTTCTTGCCGCGCCCCCGGCAATGGCGCGCCACCGCGCTGATCGAGCCGATACCCAGACAATGGTCGCCGCCGAGCACAATCGGCAACCTGGCGTCGGACAGCTCTGCAAATACCGCGTCATGCAGGAGCTGGTTCCAGGCCACCACCTCGGGCAGGTGCCGAAATCCATCGACCGCGTCCAGCCATGGATTGACCGGCCCATCGAGATTGCCGCAGTCGCGCACGTCGATGCCGAACTGGGCCACGGCCTCGGCAATGCCGGCAACCCGCAACGCAGCCGGCCCCATGCGGGCACCCCGCATACCGGCACCAATGTCAGTGGGCGCGCCGATCAGGCTCACGCCTTTCATGGCTTGCGCAAGCGGGTGTGGATCGGTCAAACCAGCGCCTCGTCCAGAACTGTCGAACGCGCCGGCGCCTTGTCGGCGGGCGCGCGAGCCATCGCGTCGAGCAGCCCGAACAGGTCCTTGGCGTCGCCAAACGCCGGAATCAGCGCCAGATCCTGACCGACACCCAGTTCCCGGGCGCTGTCGCGCATGTAGCGCAGCGCCGAGAAGTCCTCCAGTGCAAACCCGACCGAGTCGAAGATCGTGACCTGATCGGCCTGGGTGCGCCCCGTCTGATGGCCTTGCAGCACCTTCCACAATTCGGTGACGGCAAAGTCTGCCGGCATCTGCTGCAACTCCCCTTCGATCCGGGTCTGCGGCTCGTATTCGACGAAGACGTCGGCACCGCGCAACACATCGGCATGCAGCTCGGTCTTGCCCGGACAGTCGCCCCCCACCGCATTGAAATGCATGCCGGGTTCGACCATGTCGGGCGTAATGATGGTGGCGTTGGTCTTGTCGGCGGTCACAGTGGTCACTATATCGGCTCCGCGCACGGCCTCGGCCGCACTGGCACAGCGCAGCAGCCGGATGCCGGCATGGCGCAGGTTGCGCATCAGTTTGTCTGTCGCCAGGGGGTCGGTGTCGTACAGCCGTATCTCCTGGATGCCCAACAGGTGATGGAACGCCAGCGCCTGGAATTCGCTTTGCGCACCATTGCCGATCAGCGCCATCGACCGGCTGTCGCGCCGGGCCAGCGCGCGCGCCGCCAGCGCCGACATGGCGGCCGTGCGCACGGCCGTGGTCAAGGTCAGTTCGCTGAACAGTTCGGGAACACCATTGTCGACGCGGGCCATGACGCCAAACGCCATCACGGTGGGCAGACCGAACTGGTTGTTGCCCGGATGCCCGTTGACACATTTGAAGGTATAGGTCTTGTCGTCGGCGATGGGCATCAGCTCGATCACACCCAGCGACGAATGATTGCCGACACGGGCGATCTTGTCGAAATCCTGCCAGCGCAGATAGTCGGCATGAATCGCGTCGAGCATGCCGCGCAGCGCCTGTGCCATGCCCTGATGTTGCAAGATGGCGGCGATGTCGACCGGGCTGAGGTAACGGGTGCGGATGGGGCTATGTGTGGTTTTCATGGAACGGGCCTGCGGATCAAGACTATCGGTTGTTGAAGGGAACAACATCAGTTTCTCCCGCGACCACGCCAATGTAAATCGCCAACATTGCAACCAATACGTCACTTATCTGCCGATATGACACCCCGTCATGCCAAAATGGCAACCTATGGACGCTGTCGACCGTGAACTGATTTCGCTGCTGCGCAAGGATGCCCGCACCAGCGTAGCCATATTGGCGCGCAAGCTGGGCGTGTCGCGCGGCACCGTCAGCAACCGCATCACCAAGCTCGAGGACGCTGGCATCATCGTCGGCTACACCGTGCGCTTGCGTCCCGACGCCCATCCCAACGAGATCCGAGCCTGGATGGGCGTGGCGGTCGAAGGTAACGAAACCCGCACGGTCATCGCCAGCCTGCTGGGCGAGCCGGCGGTGGCCACGCTGCACGACACCAACGGCCGCTGGGACTTGCTGGCCGAGCTGCGCGCCGGCAATCTGTCAGAGCTGTCGCAGGCGCTCGAGCGCATCCGGCTGATACGCGGCATCAGCAGCTCCGAGACCAGCATCCACCTCGAAACCTACCGCCTGTCATGACCCCACCTTCACCCAACCCGGAGCTCGACCGCATCGACATGAAGATCCTGCAGCAGTTGCAGGCAGACGGACGCATCTCCAACCTCAAACTGGCCGAGTCCGTCGCCTTGTCGCCAACCGCCGTGCTCGCACGGGTGCAGCGGCTCACGCGCGAAGGCTACATCCTGGGTTACGAGGCACGGCTCAATCCGCACAAACTCGGTCGCGGCATGCTGGTGTTCGTCGAAGTCCTGCTCGACCGCACCACACCGAATGTGTTCGATGCATTCAAGGCGGCGGTCCAGGTGCGCGGCGAAATCATGGAGTGCCATATGGTGGCCGGCGGCTTCGACTACCTGCTCAAGACGCGCATGGCCGATATGGACGCCTATCGCACATTCGCCGGTACGGTGCTGTGGCAACTGCCCGGCGTGCGCGAAACCCGCACCTACGCCGTCATGGAGGAGGTCGTCAACTCGACCCATCTGCGTCTGCTCTGATGCGCGACGAAGATGCCAATAGCGCCACAAATGCACACCGCGGGCCTTCGGTCCTTTGCGAGAATTCGTTTTTTTGAGGACATAACATGAAAAGGATCGTCGCTACCGCCATCTGCCTGCTTGGCGTCTTCACGGCGGGCGCGCATGCACAAACCATGAAACCCGGCCTGTGGGAAATGCAGACCAAGATGCAAAGCGGCTCCGGTGAAATGGAGAAAGCGATGGCCGAGATGCAGCAGCAGATGGCATCGATGCCGCCCGAGCAGCGCAAGATGATGCAGGACATGATGAGCAAACAGGGCGTTGGCATGGGTGCTGGCGGACCGGGCACCATGAGCATCAAGATCTGCATGACCCAGGAGATGATCGAGCGCAACGAGCTGCCAACCCAGCAAGGCGACTGCAAGAACACGGTTTCGCCGCGCAGCGGCAACACGATGAAGTTCGCATTCCGCTGCACCAAACCGGTATCGAGCGGCGAGGGTGAAGTCAGCTTCATCAGCCCGCAGGCCTACACCTCCAAGATGACGGTAAACACCACCACGGCCGGCAAGAACGAGCGCATGACAATGGGAAGCCAGGGCAAGTGGTTGTCGGCCGAATGCGGCGCGGTGCGCCCGATCGGCTCCAACAAACCCTGATCGCACAGCGCGCGGGCGTCCTGGCGACGCGTGGCCATATGCCGCACGTCGCCAAGAAGCGGACCCGCTGCCTCAGATTTCCAATGACGCGCGCGAGCCGAATATCGCCGTCCCGACACGCACCATGGTGCTGCCGGCATGGATCGCCGCCTCCAGGTCGGCGCTCATGCCCATCGACAAGGTGTCAAGCGCCAGGCCCTCCGCATTGAGCTGCTCGAACAGCAAGCGGGCGCGTGCATGCAGGGCACAAGCCGATTCGAAATCGGGCGCCGGCTCCGGAATCGTCATCAAGCCGCGCAGACGCAGCCGGGGCAATTCCCGGATCGCGTGCGCCAGTTCAGCCAGCGCGTCAGGCGCGACCCCGGCCTTGGTCGGACCGCCATCGGTATTGACCTGGATACACACCTGCAGCGGCGCCAGATGCGCCGGACGCTGGTCGTTTAGCCGTTGCGCGATCTTCAGCCGATCGACCGACTGCGCCCAAGCGAAATGCTCGGCCACCAGGCGCGTCTTGTTGCTCTGGATCGGGCCGATGCAATGCCAGATCGCGGGAGTGCCAGTCAGTTCGACCACCTTGCCCACCGCCTCCTGGATGTAGTTCTCGCCGAATTCGCGCTGACCCGCGTCCATCGCCTGCGCCACCGCAGCGCCCGCAAAAGTCTTGGACACCGCCAGCAGGCGCACATGCGACGGATCGCGTCCGGCGGCCTTGCAGGCTGTGGCGATGCGCTGGTGCACAGCTTGGAGATTGTTCGCAATCGTGGTCATAATTGGCCTGTAGCCTAACAAACCATCGGGGACTTCGTGGACATTACCCAGTTACTCGCGTTCAGCGTCAAGAACAAGGCCTCCGACCTTCACCTGTCTGCCGATTTGCCACCCATGATCCGGGTCCACGGAGACGTGCGGCGCATCAATGTCGAGCCGCTCGATCACAAGTCCGTGCACGCCATGGTGTACGACATCATGAACGACACGCAGCGCAAGCACTACGAGGAGTTCCTGGAGATCGACTTCTCGTTCGAAATCGAAGGCTTGGCGCGTTTTCGCGTCAATGCCTTCAACCACAACCGGGGTGCCGGCGCCGTGTTCCGGACCATTCCCTCGAAGATTCTGTCGCTCGAGCAGCTCAACGCACCCAAGATTTTCGCCGACCTTGCGCTGAAACCGCGCGGCATGGTGCTGGTGACCGGCCCCACCGGCTCGGGCAAGTCGACCACGCTGGCGGCGATGGTCAACTACCTCAATGAAACCGAATTCGGTCATATCCTGACGGTCGAGGATCCGATCGAGTTCGTGCACGAATCCAAGAAGTGTCTGGTGAACCAGCGCGAGGTCGGTCCGCATACGCTGAGTTTTGCTGCGGCGCTGCGCTCGGCCCTGCGCGAAGACCCGGACTGTATCCTGGTCGGCGAGATGCGCGACCTGGAAACCATCCGGCTGGCGATGACGGCGGCGGAGACCGGCCACCTGGTGTTCGGCACCCTGCACACATCGAGCGCCGCCAAAACCATCGACCGGATCATCGACGTGTTCCCGGCCGACGAAAAGGAAATGGTGCGGGCCATGTTGTCGGAGTCGCTGCAAGCGGTGATCTCGCAAACCCTGTGCAAGACCAAGGACGGCCAGGGCCGTGTCGCAGCGCATGAAATCATGCTCGGCACCAATGCCATCCGCAACCTGATCCGCGAGTCCAAGGTGGCGCAGATGTACTCCTCGATCCAGACCGGCAACAGTGTGGGCATGCAGACGCTGGACCAGAACCTCACCGATCTGGTCAAGCGCAACATCATCAGCCCCTCTGAAGCGCGCAGCAAGGCGAAGATTCCGGAAAATTTCCCGGGATGATGTGCGAACGCCACGAAACCATGTGAACTGACTTATGGGGATCTTCGACATGCTCAAATCCAAGGATTCGGCCGAGCCGAACGAGGATCGACAAGACTCGATGCTGTTCAGCACCGCGTTCGCGGGCCTGGGTGTCGACGCATCCCTGCTGGTTCCCTGGGAGGCGCGTGCCGCCGAAATCGACGCCAAGCGCCTGCCTGCGTCGCGCGGCACCAAGCTGATGCAGACCTTGTGGGCCAAGGATCACTACATGCAGCACCTGGAGCCACAGGCGATCCAGGAACTGGAGCACCATTTCGATTTCGCGACGGTGCCGGCCAACCGCGATCTGATTCGCCAGGACGAATACGGCAACTTCATGATCGTGCTGCTCTCCGGAGCGGTGGAAGTCGACCGGGTCCAGCCCTGGGGCGAGCGACTGCGTCTGGCCGAAATCCGACCGGGTGAGATCCTGGGCGAGATGTCGCTGCTCGACAGCGGCATGCGATTCTCCGCCTGCACCACCATGGGCGAATGCGAGATCGCCGTCCTGACGGCCGAAGGCATGGACGACATGATGTCCACACGGCCCCGGCTCGCGGCATATCTCATCGCCCTGCTGGCGCGCAAGTTGTCATTGCGATTGCGCGTGGTCAGCGCGCGTTTGAGCGAAAAGAAATAAACCGACGGGAGCCCCCACCTCATGGAACGCGATCAGGCCACAAAATTCATCACCGACCTTCTGCGCTTGATGGTCAATCGCAATGGCAGCGATCTTTTCATCACCAGCGACTTTCCGCCCGCCATCAAGGTCGACGGCAAGGTCACCAAGGTGTCGCCCCAGCCGCTCAACGGCGACCATACCCGTGCGCTGGCCCGCTCGGTGATGAACGACAGGCAGATCGCCGAGTTCGAGCGCACCAAGGAATGCAATTTCGCCATCTCGCCACCCGGCGTGGGCCGCTTCCGGGTGAATGCCTTCATCCAGCAGGGCAAGGTCGGCATGGTGATGCGGACCATTCCGGCCGTTCTGCCCACCATTGACGGCCTGGGTGTGCCGCAGGTGCTCAAGGAGATCGTCCTCTCCAAGCGCGGCCTGTGCATCGTGGTGGGCGCCACCGGTTCGGGCAAGTCGACCACGTTGGCGGCCATGGTGGATTGGCGCAACCAGCATAGTTTTGGCCACATCATCACGATCGAGGACCCTGTCGAGTTCGTGCATGCGCACAAGAACTGCGTGGTAACCCAGCGCGAGGTCGGGCTGGACACCGACAGCTGGGAAATTGCGCTGAAAAACACACTGCGCCAGGCGCCAGACGTGATCCTGATGGGTGAGATCCGCGACCGCGAGACCATGGAACACGCGGTGGCGTTTGCCGAAACCGGTCACCTGTGCCTGGCCACGCTGCATGCCAACAGTGCCAACCAGGCGCTGGACCGCATCATCAACTTCTTCCCCGAAGATCGCCGTTCGCAGTTGCTGATGGATCTCTCGCTCAATCTCAAGTCGCTGATATCACAACGGCTGATCCCCAAGCAGGACGGCAAGGGTCGCTCGGCGGCTGTCGAGGTCCTGCTCAATACGCCGCTGATATCCGACCTGATCTTCAAGGGCGACGTCTCCGAGATCAAGGAGATCATGAAGAAAAGCCGCAACCTGGGCATGCAGACCTTCGACCAGGCCTTGTTCGACGCCTATGAAAACAACATCATTTCCTACGACGACGCGTTGCGCAATGCGGACTCGCTCAACGATCTGCGCCTGCAGATCAAACTCAACAGCCAGCGCGGCAAGTCGCAAGACCTGAGCGCAGGCACGGAAAACTTCGCCATCGTCTAAACCGGACCATCCGGTCCCGCCGTCGAGTTTCGTGCTGGCGCGCAAGCGTCGCGCCTGACAATCGGCGCCGTCATTGCCGCGTCCAGCGGCTTGCACCATGTCCAACATCAACACCAAGACCTATACCGCCACACCCGCCCGCAAGACCGCCTTCCTCGGCCTGGGCGTCATGGGCTATCCCATGGCCGCTCACCTGGCCCGCGCCGGCCACCAGGTCACCGTGTACAACCGCAATGGCGCCAAGTCCGCCGCCTGGTTGAAGGAATTCGGCGACGTGTCGGGCTGCGCCACAGCCGCCACGCCGCAAGCAGCGGCACAAGGTGCAGACATTGTTTTTTGCTGCGTCGGCAATGACGAGGACCTGCGCTCCGTGACACTGGGTCTGGACCAGGGCGACGGCACACGCGCCGCCGGTGGGGCCTTTTCGGGCATGGCCAAGGGCGCCATCTTCGTCGACCACACGACGGCGTCGGCCCGTGTGGCGCGCGAGCTGCATGCTGCGGCAATGGCGCAAGGTGTGCAATTCATCGATGCGCCGGTATCCGGCGGGCAGGCGGGCGCCCAGAACGGCCTGCTCACGCTAATGTGTGGCGGTGACCAGGCCGCGTTCGATGTCGCCGCACCGGTGGCACAGGCCTTCTCGCGTGCCGTGACGCTGCTCGGCGAGAGCGGCGCCGGTCAACTGGCCAAGATGGTCAACCAGATCTGCATCGCCGGCCTGGTGCAGGGCCTGAGCGAGGCGATTGCCTTCGGTCAGAAAGCCGGGCTCGACATGGCGCAGGTGCTCGAGGTGATCGGCAAGGGGGCCGCCCAGAGCTGGCAGATGGACAACCGTGGCAAAACCATGGTGGCCGACCAGTTTGAATTCGGTTTTGCCGTCGACTGGATGCGCAAGGACCTCGGTCTCGTGCTGGACGAAGCGCGCCACAATGGCGCCCGACTGCCGGTGACAGCGCTGGTCGACCAGTTCTATGCCGACGTGCAGCAAATGGGTGGCGCACGCTGGGACACTTCGAGCCTCATCAAACGTCTTAAGTAAGGCGCCGGGCCGCCGGCGGCCCGGCCATGCAGTAGGCGCCGGCCACAATGGCGCCGGCCCCACCCACCACGTAGATCAGGACTTGGGCGACTGGGCCGGCAAGCTGCGCTGCAGCTCTTCCTCGGGGATGATCTCGAGAAGTCGAACCACCTTTTGCACGCCGCCGGTGCTGCGCGCGATGGCGGTTGCACGATCAGCCTCACGCTGCGTGACACGGCCCATCAGGTAGACGATGCCGCGTTCGGTGACAACCTTGAACGCGTTGGCGAACAAATCCTTGCTGTCGACCATTGCCGCTTTCAACTTGCCGGTGATCAGCGCGTCGGACGAGCGCTGCGTCAGCGACGACGAACCCAGCACAGCTAGTTCATTGGCGACCAGGCGCACGTTGTCGACACGCGAGACGATCTGCTCGACCAACTGCTTGTCCTGTGCCGTGGGCACTTGACCACTGAGCAATACCTGGCGGTTATAGCTGGTGACACTGACTTGAACCCGGTCGCCCAGGTTCTCGTTAATGCGCCCGATCGAGCGCAGTTCGATGCCCTCGTCTTCGAGTTGGGTGCCCGAAGTGCGCCGGTCGGTGGCCACCAGGGCGCCCATCGCGGCGCCGCCCAGTATCAGCGGTGCGCAGGCACTGAGCACGCCACCCAGGCTCACCGCGCACAGGGCCGTGGCAACGAGTTTGATCACGCCGGGGTTCATCTTCATCATCATGGGGTTTCCTCTTGTTCGCCCAGCAACTGGGCATCAACGGCGTCGCACATGCAATGCAACGCCAGCATCTGAATTTCCAGTATGCGCGCAGATCGCTCATGGGGCACATGAATATGGATGTCGGTGTCGCGCATCAGCTGCGCCATCTGGCCGCCATCACGGCCGGACATTCCGACCACCACCATCTCCCGCTCGTGTGCAGCAGCTATGGCCTGTTGCAGGTTCGCGCAGTTGCCGGTGATCGACAACACCAGCAAGACGTCGCCGGAGCTGCCAAGCGCCCGCACCTGGCGCGCGAACATGGCGGCAAAAGTTTGCTCGGTTGGCTCACCGGCAAGCGTGGTGCTGTCAGCCGCCAACGCCAGCGCCGCCAGCTCCGGCCGCTCGCGTTCGAAGCGACCGACAAAACTGGTGGCGAAATGCTGCGCCAGTGCGGCGCATCCGCCATTGCCACAGGCAAGCACTTTGGCGCCGCCGGTGACGCACGCGAGCAAGGCCTGCACCGCCGCCGCAATGGGCTTGCTCAGGATCTGCGCCGACTGGTATTTCAGGTCTGCGCTGTCAATGAAATGCTGCTCGATGCGCTGCTCCAACATGCGACCGATGATACCTGCGCCACCTGCAAGCGGATGTAAAGAACTATGACGGAGTCAGCCGGCATCGAACGCCGCCTTCAACCAGTGCAAGGCCCCGGCGTCGAACGCCACGACGTCGAAACGACAGGGCGTCGGGGCACGGCCAGACGCCAGGAAATGCCGCGCGGCGAACACGATGCGCCGGCGCTTGACGGCACCGATGCTGGCGGCCGCACCCCCATGGTCGCCTGCGGCGCGTGCACGCACCTCGACAAACACCGTGGTACCGTCAGTGTCCCGCATGATCAGGTCGATCTCGCCGCCGCCGCGCCCGGGCGTCCGATAATTGCGCGCCAGCAGCCGCAATCCCGCTTGCTGCAGGTGGCGCAGCGCACGGTCTTCGGCGGCATCACCCGACTGTTTGCTGCTGGGCTGGCCCGCCAGCGCCCTGAATCCGGAAAAACGCATCGATGACCACCTATGCCTCGGCCCTCGTGGCAGCGCAAGACGCAGCCGCCTCCCAGCATTATCCGAAGGGAGCGCTGTACCTGGTGGCCACGCCCATCGGCAATCTTGCGGACATCAGCCTGCGCGCACTGCATGTGCTGCAGCTGGCGGACACCATTGCCTGTGAAGACACGCGCCATACCCAATCGCTGCTGCGCGCCTACGGCATCGAGAAACCGGGCGCGCAGCTGCTGGCGCTGCACCAGCACAACGAGTCGGAGGCCGCGCTGCAGGTGGTCGCGCGCCTGGGCCAGGGCCAGCGGGTGGCCTATGTCAGCGATGCCGGAACACCCGCGATCAGCGATCCGGGCGCCCGCCTGGTCGCGGCGGTGGCTGCGGCGGCCCTGGTCGTTGTACCGATTCCCGGCCCGAGCAGTGTCACCGCGGCGCTGAGCGTGGCCGGTCTGGACATGGCGCAAGGCGACAGCTTCGTGTTTGCCGGATTCCTGTCCTCGCGCAGCATGGAGCGTGCGGCCCGGATTGACGCCCTCGCCGGCGAACCGCGCGCCGTCGTGCTGCTGGAGGCGCCACACCGGATCGATGCACTGGCACTGGCGCTGGCACCGCTGGGTGCGCGCCGCCTGACGGTGGCACGCGAACTGACCAAGCAGTTCGAACAGATCATGACACTGGCGGCGGCCGATTTTTCGGCCTGGCTGGCCGCCGATGCCAACCGGTCACGCGGCGAGTTCGTACTGGTAATCCATCCGGATGCCACACCCCGCGAAGAGGGCGACGCGCTGCGCGTGCTGCAGTTGCTGCTCGCGGAGTTGCCGCTCAAGACCGCGGTCAAACTGGCGGTCGAGATCACCGGTGCACCACGCAACCAGCTATACGAGGCGGCCTTGGCGCTGCGCGCGGGCGGCGACACATCTGCGCCGTGATGCGCACCGGACATAATCCACCGATGGCATTGGATCTGAACAGCGACGTCACGGGCAGCGGCCCACCAGTGGTGGTGTTGCATGGCCTCTTCGGCTCGGCAACCAACTGGCGCAGCGTGGCGCGCCAGTTGGCAGGCGCGCATGAGGTCCATGCGCTGGACTTGCGCAACCACGGCGCCTCGCCGTGGGATGCGGCCATGAACTACGACGCCATGGCCGACGACGTGCGTCACTACATCGACAGCCACCAGTTGCAGGACGTCACCGTCATGGGCCACAGCATGGGCGGCAAGACCGCGATGGCCCTGGCGCTGGCGCATCCGGATCGGCTCGAGCGCCTGATCGTGGTGGACATCGCACCGCACTCCTACCCGGATGCACTGAGCAGCTATGCGCAGGCCATGCGCAGTGTCGACCTCATGGCGGCGGCCAGTCGCACCGAAGTGCAACGCCAGTTGCAGGGGCTGCTGCCCGATGCATCGGTGGCACCGTTTCTGGTGCAGAACCTGGTCCAGCGCAACGAACATTTCGATTGGCGCATCAACCTGGCAGCCATCACCGCGTGCATGCCGTCGCTGGTCGATTTCCCGGCCGAACTGAAAAAACGCCGCTTCGAAAAGGCCGCCACGGTCATCGCCGGCGCCTTGTCCGACTATGTTCCCGGCGGCGATGTCAGCAGCTTTGCACCGATGTTCCCGAACCTGCAGGTCAAGGTGATTGACGATGCCGGTCACTGGGTGCATGCGGACAAGCCGCAGGAATTCGTCGCAGCGGTTCAGCGCGCGCTGGAGCGCTGAGCAGCCGACCGGCGATCAGGTCTTGGCGCCGCCGATCACTTCCTCACTCCTGTGGCACGAAGATCCACAACAGCAGGTAGACGATCACGCCGATTCCGCCGAACAGCGTCAGCGCCGCGATCAGCAGACGGCAGACCCAGGACTCCAGGCCCAGCGTCGGCGCAATGCCGCCGCAGACGCCACCGATCCAGCGATCGCTGGCACTGCGCCGCAAGGCGTTGAAGCCCGCCACAAACGGCACATTGGATTGTGGTGCCGCCGACGACGATGCAGAGCCCTCCTGCGACCCGATCAGCCGTGACTTGGCGCGTGCGAACTCGTCGTCCGTCAACACCCCCCGCTGGTGCAATTCACCCAATTTTTCCAGTTCTTCGCTGATGCTCACGATGCCTCCTTCTGCGTCGGCTACGGCAACGATCGGGTTGCCACCTGGCACCATTATGCGCAGGCAGTTCCCTGCCGGCCGGGCCGAAGGCGATCATGATCAGCAGACCCAGTTCCAGGCCCGGCACGAAAGGCGCGGCGAGGGCCAGCGCGTAGCAGGCCGCGAGCAGCAGCAAGGTTCCGATGCCGGCGCCGGCGGGAACTGTTGGTGAACCGGTGGCCATCGCCGTTACCCCGCCGGATCCAGGAACGGTGTGCCAGGATCGCTGACATAGAAGATGACGACGCGCAAGGTATGGTGCGCGTCCCGGTTGTGGCCGGTGTGCACGGCGCCGGGTTGCTCGACAAAAGCCTGGCCCGGCCCGAAAACAACGGGCGCCTGTCCTTCGACTTCCAGCGTGAAATGCCCTTCGAGCACGTAGACGATGACCGGCCAGCGGTGACCGGCCAGCGGTGGCTGTGCAAGGGTGTCCGGCCCCCCGGCGCAAACGTCGCCGTCATCACCCGCAGTTCCTGCATCGCCGTGGCCGGCATGCCGGCCACGGCACTCTCGCGCAGGACCACGACAGGCGCGGCCAGCGGGCCCATGATCGGCAACCCCGGCGCGCGCGGCGCGCTGCGCTGCGCCTGGGCGAGCGTTGCCATCATCACGGCTGCACCGGGGTCTTGAGTTCGACCATGATGACGTGTGTCGGCGTCGTCCCGACGTTCTCGCCAATGTGAACCTGCTCGGGCGAATACATCACGTCTCCGGCCTTGAACTCGCGCATCAGCACCCTGCCGTCGGGCAGGTGGATCTTGCGCTTGAATGCACCGACGGCATACAGCACGAACGCCGGGTGGCGGTGCTGGTGGGTCCTTTCGCCCGGCAGGTCCTTGTATTCGAGCACCCGCACCTGCGGTGCACCGGTCTGCGCCAGCGCCAGTGCGCGGGTCGCCTGCTCCAGCGCTTCGTCGATCCGGCCGAGCAAGGAGCGCACCAGCACGCCAACACTGTGCCAGCGCAACAGGGTCGCCGGCGCCGCGCCTTGTGCTGCGCCGAGCAGATCGATTTTCACCAGGATGCGGTCCAGACGCGGTGTCTAACCGGTCCACAGCAGGTAGTACGCGAGGCTGCCGACGAGGATGCGTTGGCTGGCACCCAGGGGCTGGTCGAGCATCTGTTCGTCCGCATCGGCCAGAGGCGCGGTCAGCGCATGCCCCGGATCGCGGTGCACGAAGGCCGCGAGCAAGCCCGGCAACACGCACAGGTCGCGCTCGGGGCTGCGGCGGCTTCGAACGCGCCTTCGGCGTCGCCGTCGGCGACGAAACCCGCATGGGCCTGTTGCAGCAGCGCCAGCGCACGGGTCGCGTCGACGGCGAGCTCGCAGAATCCCTGCCAATAACACGCCCGCGGCAGCTTGCGCCAGGCATCGGGTAGCGCCGCCATTGCCTGGCCGATGAGCGCCGTGCGCCCCTGGGCGATGAAATTTCCGGCGTACGCCTGCAGCATGGCAAACGCTTCGGGCCAGGCTTGGGCGCCCAGCAATTCGGCCACGGCGGCGTCGGCGTGACCGTTGTCGGCCAGCAGCCGTGCGGCATCGACGCGCAGCGCGTGCAACGCATCGGCATCGAGCTCAGCACAGGCACGCGCACGCAGAAACGCGCTGAACAAGGCGTGGAAGGAAAACACCACCGCCGTGCCACCGCGCCGGTCGGTGAACAAGCCCCGGTGTGCCAGCTCGTCGAGCAGCGTGCCGGCACGTGGCTCGCGTCCGAGGCGCACGGCAATGGCCGCGGTCGTGCTGGGCAGGTCTTGCGATTGTTACAAGAACCGCTGCACCACATGCGCCAGACGCGCAAAGTGGGCCGGTATATCTTCTTCCGAGACCGCGCCGTATCCCAGCAGCAGCCCCTTGGCACTGGCCGGTTGTTGCATGTGGTACAGCGACAGCGGCCGCGCCATGATGCGCACATGGCCGATCTGCTCCACCACGGCCCGGTCGTCCACGTGCGGCGGCAGACCCAGCACCAGATGCAGGCCGGCATCACCGCCGATCACCGGCAACTGGTCGCCAAAATGGTGGCGGATGGCGAAGATCAAGGCGTCATGGCGGGCGCCATAGACGCTGCGCATGCGCCGGATATGGCTGGCGTAATGGCCTTCGGACATGAAACGCGCCAACACCAGCTGCTGGGGCGTCTGGCCCTCGCGGTACAACTCGGTGAGCGCGCGCGTGAAGCCCGTCACCAGATCGGGCGGCAGCACCAGGTAGGCCAGACGCAAGGCCGGAAACAGCGTCTTGGAGAAGGTGCCCAGGTAGATCACCCGGCCGTGGGCATCGAGCCCCTGCAACGCCGGCAGCGGGCGGGCCCCATAACGAAACTCGCTGTCATAGTCGTCCTCGACCACCCACACACCCTGTACCGCGGCGTAGTCCAGCAGTTGCTGGCGCCGGCCGTGGCTCATGACGGCACCGGTCGGATACTGGTGCGAGGGCGACACGAACATTGCCTTCGGCGGGGTTCGCAGATGCCGCGCGCTTGGCGCCATCCCCTCGGCGTCCACCGGCACCGGCACCAGCTTCAGGCCCATCGCGCGGAACACGCTGCGTGCCCCCCAGTAGCCCGGGTCCTCCAGCCAGAAGCTGTCGCCGGGATCTGCCAGCATCTGGGCCACCAGATGCAGGGATTGCTGCGTGCCGCTGGTCACGACGATCTGCTCGGCGCTGCAGGCAACGCCCCGCGTGCCTTGCAGGTATTCGGCCAGCGCATGGCGCAACGCCGGTTCGCCGGCGCCGGTGGCATAACTCAGTTGCGCAGGCGTCGCGGAGCGCCACATGCGGGCCTGCAGCCGACTCCATACGGCGGACGGAAACAGCCGGACCTCGGGAACGCGCGGCGTTGCCGCCCGATGTCTGCAGCCCGTTTTCCGGCATAAATTGGTTCTATCAGATAGTCGTGATTGGTTCCCGTGATAGGGCCAATGCAGTCCTATACTGATTTGACCACAAGCTTTCTCAGCCCATGCCGGGCTGATGCGAGGAAACCATGAACACCCATACTCTGAACGAATCCGCGCGTGTCGCCGCAGCCGGCAAACCCTCCAACGCGCAGATCGATGCGCGCCGTATCGCCGCGACGCCACGCGGCGTCGGCATCGGCTTTCCGATCTACGCCGAGCGCGCTCAAAACGCCGAGTTGTGGGACGTCGAAGGCCGTCGCTACATCGATTTCGGCTCGGGCATCGCCGTGCTCAACACCGGGCACCGGCATCCGAAGATCGTCGCGGCGATCGCAGAACAACTGGCGCGCTTCACCCATACCGCCTACCAGGTCGTGCCGTATGAGAGCACGGTTGAACTGGCCGAAAAGATCAACGCGCTGACCCCGGGCGACCATGCCAAGAAGACCGCGTTTTTCACCACCGGTGCCGAGGCGGTGGAAAACGCCATCAAGATCGCCCGCTCTGCCACCAAGCGTGCGGGCGTGATCGCGCTGGGCGGCGCTTTCCACGGCCGCACCATGATGGGCCTGGCGCTGACCGGCAAGGTGCAACCCTACAAGGCCGGCTTCGGCCCGTTCCCGGCTGGCGTCTACCACGTGCCGATGCCGGTCGCGTTGCACGGCGTGTCGGTCGCAGACTCGCTCAAGGCAATCACGCAGCTGTTCAAAGCCGACATCGAGCCCGAACAGGTCGCGGCGATCATCGTCGAGCCGGTCCAGGGTGAAGGCGGCTTCTACGTGGTGCCCAAGGAGTTCATGCAGGCGCTGCGCAAGCTGTGCGACCAGCACGGCATTGTGCTGATCGCCGACGAGATTCAGACCGGATTCGCCCGCACCGGCAAGATGTTCGCGATGGAGCACTACGGTGTGGTACCCGACATCATGACGCTGGCCAAGAGCCTGGCCGGCGGCATGCCGCTGTCGGCAGTATGTGGCCGTGCCGAGATCATGGACGCGCCCGCGCCAGGCGGCCTGGGTGGCACCTATGCGGCCAACCCGCTGGCCGTCGCCTCGGCGCTGGCGGTGATCGACGTGATCGCCGATGAAAAGCTCTGCGCGCGCGCCGAGACCATCGGCAAGAAGCTGACCGCCCACCTGACAGCGCTGCGTGCCAAGGTGCCGGCCATCAGCGACGTGCGCGGCCTGGGCTGCATGGTCGCGATCGAGCTTGCCAAGCCCGATGGCACGCCCGATCCCGACTTCACCAAGCTGGTACAAAAACGCGCCCAGGAAGCCGGCCTGCTGCTGCTGACCTGCGGTGTCTATGCCAACGTGATCCGGTTTCTGTTCCCGCTGACGATCGAGGACAAGGTCCTCGACGAAGGCCTGGCCATGCTGGACAAGGCCCTCACGGCCTGATGATGGCCTGATGCCGACCGGATCCCAACCGCATTTTGTAGATCGAGAAACCATGCTCAAACTCAAAGACCCCTCCCTGTTCAAACAGCAGGCCTACGTGGCCGGCCAATGGATAGACGCCGACAACGGCAAGACCGTTGCGGTGACCAACCCGGCCAATGGCGAGACCATCGGCACCGTTCCGGTGTGTGGCAGCGCCGAGACCGAACGTGCCATCGCCGCCGCCGACAAGGCACAAAAGGTCTGGCGCGACGTATCGGCCAAGGAACGCGCCGCGATCCTGCGCAAGCTCAACGACCTGATGCTGGCCAACACCGACGATCTGGCGCTGATCATGACGTCCGAACAGGGCAAGCCCCTGGCCGAAGCCAGGGGCGAGATCGGCTACGCAGCATCGTTCATCGAGTGGTTTGCCGATGAGGCCCGTCGCACCTACGGCGACACGATTCCCGCGCCGCTGGGCGACCGGCGCATCCTGGCGATCAAGCAACCCGTCGGCACCACGGCGGCAATCACGCCGTGGAACTTCCCGACCGCCATGCTGGCGCGCAAGGCCGGCCCGGCGCTGGCCGCCGGTTGCTCCATGGTGGTCAAGCCGGCGACCCAGACGCCGTATTCCGCGCTGGCGTTTGCCGAGCTGGCCGAACGTGCCGGCGTGCCCAAGGGCTTGCTGTCGGTGCTGACCGGCTCAGCCAGCCAGATCGGCGGCGAGATGACGCGCAACCCGCTGGTGCGCAAGCTCACCTTCACCGGCTCGACCGAGGTCGGCCGCTTGCTGATGCGCCAGAGCGCTGACACGATCAAGAAGCTCTCGCTCGAGCTCGGTGGCAATGCGCCGTTCATCGTCTTCGACGACGCCGATCTGGATGCAGCGGTCGAAGGCGCAATGATCTCCAAGTACCGCAACACCGGCCAGACCTGTGTCTGCGCCAACCGCATCTATGTGCAAAAGGGTGTGCTGGAGGCCTTCACCGCCAAGCTGGTGGCCAAGGTCAACGGACTGAAGGTTGGTCCGGGCGTGGAAGCCGGTGTGACCCAGGGCCCGCTGATCGACGAGAAGGCCGTGGCCAAAATCGAAGAGCATATTGCCGACGCCAAATCCAAGGGTGCCAAGGTGCTGACCGGCGGAAAACGCCATGCACTGGGCGGCCTGTTTTTTGAGCCGACCGTGGTGTCTGGCGCCACGGCCGACATGCTGTTCGCCAAGGAGGAGACCTTCGGTCCGCTGGCGCCGCTGTTCGCATTCGACACCGAAGAAGAAGTGCTGGCCCTCGCCAACGACAGCGAGTTCGGACTCGCCGCCTATTTCTACAGCCGCGATGTCGGCCGCGTCATGCGGGTCGCCGAGCGGCTGGAGTCGGGCATGGTCGGCGTCAATACCGGCCTGATCTCGACCGCCGAAGCGCCCTTCGGTGGCGTCAAGCAGTCGGGCCTGGGCCGCGAAGGCTCCAAGTACGGACTCGACGACTTTCTGGAAATCAAATACATCTGCCTGGGAGGCTTGGACAAGTAAGGCTCGGCCATTCGCACCCGATCAAACGCCCGCGCAAAGGCCGCTTGCGCGACAGGCAGCGGCCCGCCGTTCGGGATAGCGTCACCAAGCCCCGCACAAGCGCCATCGATCCACGCACGGTCATCATCGTTCTCGCGCTGAATCTGCTGTCTTCGGGCGGCCTGTTCTACCTGATTGCGCGCAAGTTGCCACCACACGGTGGCCTGGGTGCATTTTCCGCCGGCGCCGTTACGTTTGGCGCGGCCTATGCGGTGCGCCTGGCCGCTGGCGCACAGGGGCCAGCGGCCATCAGCGCGTTGACCGATTGCGCGATGATCGTTGGCACGCTGCCGTTCGCCGCCGGGGTACGGCAGTTCGTCGACACCCGGCCGTTTCGCATCCGCGCGCCGATGCTGGCCGATGTGTTGACCCGGCTGATGCGTGCAGACGACTTTGTCGCGCGTACCGGCGGCGAGGGATTTCTGGTGGCCTGTGTCGACGCCAGCGCCGACACAGCCTGTCTGCTGGCCGAACGCCTGCGCGTCGGTGAGGCCGAGCTGCGCATCCGTGTTGCGGGTCAGTCGGCCCCGTTGCAATGCACCGTCAGCATCGGCGTGTCACACCCGTTCAGTGCCTTGCGGCAATGGGAACAGGCGGCGCGCCAAGCGGATGACGCCCTGTACAAGGCCAAGGCCGCCGGGCGCAACCAGGTCGTGCTGGACGCCGGCTGAGCAGCATCAACCGGTTCAGAGCGTGAGAGGCAATCGATTGGGCCCACGACGGGGTGCCCAAGGGTGGCGGGCAAGGCGCGACGCGCAGCCCATGTCGGGACATGTGCAAGCGGCGCAACGCCGCACGGCGCCCTTGGGCGCCCCGGCCCGCAGGGCAAGACCGGCGCGACTGGCCGTGGCCCGAAGCGCCAGGAGCTAGTTTCTGGGTCTTGCGTGGGCTCAAGCGATTGCCTCTCACGCTCTCAGCTCGCGGTGCCGCCCAACGCCACCCCCTGCAATGGCCGCGCATGCCAGGCCACGATCAGCAACACCACCGGCACGGCAATCGCCGACATGGTCGGATTCGCAAACACCAGCGACAGCGAAAACACATTGAGCAGCACGAAGGCGATGCGCCCGATCGGCCGACCGATGAAGCCGGTGTAGGCGGCGCCCAGACCAACCACGGCGACGACCACGGATACCAGCGCGATCAGGAAAGCCGACCAAGTGAAGTCGATCAGCAGCAGCACCGGCGAGTAGACGAACGCAAACGGCACCAGCGCCTTGCCCATGGACAGGCGAAACGCGGTGGCGCCGGTTCGCATCGGCTCGCTGCGTGCAATGCCGGCCGCGGCAAAAGCGGCCAACGCCACGGGCGGCGTCACGTCCGCCAGCACGCCGTAGTAGAAGACGAAGAAGTGCGTGGCCAGTTGCGGCACGCCCAGTTGGGCCAGCGCCGGCGCCACGATGGCGGCCAGGATGATGTAGGTCGGCGTGGTCGGCACACCCGAGCCCATGACGATGCAGGCACCGGCGGTGAAAAACAGGCCGAACAGGATGGTGATCTGGTGGAGGCTCCACCACTGGAAGACGTCGATGGACGACACCATCTGCGCGGCAATACCCGAGAGGTCGAGAATCCAGGCCGAGAACTTGAAGCCCATGCCAGTCAGCGTGGTGATACCCAGTACGAAACCCACGCAGGCACAGGCGGCACCGATGCCCAGCGCCGACTTGGCGCCCATCTCGAAGCCCTGCACCAGCGCGCTCGGCCCGACGGTCAGACCGGTCATGCGCTTGCCATGCTCGCCGAGCAGCTTCGGAATCCACGAGCAGGCCACGGTCAGCGTGATGCCCCAGAACGCGGCCATGAACGGCGTGTATTGCATCAGCAGCAAGGTCACCATCACCACCAATGGGATGAACAAATGCCAGGACGTGCGCAGTATCAGCGCCAGCGAGGGGATCTCCGACGCCGGCATGCCGCTGAGCTTGAGGCGCTTGGCCTCCAGGTGCACCATGTACAGGATCGCGAAATAGTGCAGCGCCGCCGGGATGATGGCCACCAGGATCAGCTGGTTGTACGGAATGCCCAGCGTCTCCGCCATGATGAACGCGGCCGCGCCCATTATCGGCGGCGTCACCTGCCCGCCGCAGGATGCCGACGCCTCGACCGCTCCGGCAAAACGCGGCGAGAAACCGACTTTTTTCATCAGCGGAATCGTCATGACGCCGGTGGTCACGGTGTTGGCAATGGGCGAGCCGGAGATCATGCCGAACAAACCGGACGACACCACGCTGACCTTGGCCGGGCCGCCGGAAAAGCGCCCGGCCGCAATCGTCGCCAGGTTCACGAACAGCTGCCCCAGGCCGGTGAGCTGTGCCATGATGCCGAACAACACGAAGTGAAACACGAAGGTGGCGACCACGCCCACCGGTATGCCGTAGATGCCTTCGGTGCCCTTGTACAAGTGGGCCACCACGCGCGGCACGCTGTAACCCCGATGACCCAGGCCACCTGGCAGGTACGGCCCGAAAATTCCGTAGAGCACGGTGACGATGGCCAGCAGTGGCAAGAAGATGCCCATGGTGCGGCGCGTCGCCTCAATCACCATGGCGATGGCGATGACACCCACCATCAGATCGATCGGTGTGTGTTCGCCCGGACGCTCGATGAAGATGTTCTGGAAATCCACCAGCAGATACAACGAGAACCCCGATGCCAACGCGGCAAAGATCCAGTCACGCAGTGGAATCCGGGTATGGCTGCCATCAAAGGCCTTGAACGGCAGCGACAGACCGGCGATGGACAACAACACCGCAATGAACACCGCTTGCGCCATCGGCGGAATCGGGTCGCTGATCGCATTGAGCAGGCGAAAGCCGAGCATCAGGTAAAACGCCACCAGCCCCAGCGAGCTGATCCACTCCCAGGGCCCGGGCAGTCGTTTTTGGCGCGGGAACACCAGAAAACACAGGCCCAGCACCACGGTCAGGTGGATGGCCCGATGGGCGATCTCGTTTTCCAGACCGAAGCCGGCGGTGTAGTAATGCCAGGCCGACAGGCCTACCGTCAATACGGTGACGAAGAGGGCGGCAAAACCTGCCAGGCGCCTGAAGGACGACTCGGGGTCGAACTGTTCGATCAGGCGGTCGATTTCCTGCTGCGTGGCGACAGTCATGGGATCCCAGTCATTGAAGCGGGCAGCCCACTGCCCGCATGTCTATCGATTTTTCGCTCAGCGTGCCCAGCAATACGGCCGGGCGCGCACCGATGGCGATACGCATGGATTGCGACGGCAGCGGCAGTACCACCAGCGGGTGCACCACCCGGTCGAGGTAAAGACGCCAGCTGTCGCCATCGCGCACCAGGGTCTCGCCCTGGCCCGCGGCATTCGGCAGGCCGTAACCATCGCCTTCGTAATGTTCCTGCACCATGTGGGCGCGCCAGTAGCCAGCACCATCGGCGCGCCACTCATAGTGATCGACGACCGGCGTGCCCAGCACCGAATGCGTGAACGCGATCCGTGCGGCGGGCCGCGCCGGATCGAGCGCCAGGCGCGTCAGTTCCCGTCCACTGCGGTGCTCGGACAGCACCAGTTCGCAGCTCAGGGCAGCAGTGGCAGTTGGCAGCGCACACGCCACCAGGGCGGCGCACTGCCAGAGCCTCACTTGACGATGCCTTTTTCCTTGAAGTACTTCAAGGAGCCGGGATGCAGCGGGGCGGTACCCACAGCCGTGGCCGTGGCCAGGCTGATGTTCTTGCCCTGCACATGCACCTGGCCCATGATGGCCACGTTCTCGTACAAGGCCTTGGTCACCTCGTAGGCGACTGCGTCGGAGACGCCGTCATGCGTGGACCACACGGCCATCACGGCCAGGGTGTCGACCGGCGCGGTCTGGCCCTTGTAGCTGTTGGCCGGCATCTGCACCCGGGTGTAATAGGGTTGCTGCTTGAGCAACTCGGCGATCTCGGCGCCCGACAGCGGAATCACCTTGAGGTCATGGCCTTGGGCAAAGTCGGTCACAGCCGCTGTGGGCACGCCGGCGGTGATCAGCGTGGCATCGAGGTTGCCGTCCTTGATCTTGTCGACCGCCTGGGTGAACGAGGACAGGTCTTCCTTGACGTCGGAGCGCTTCATGCCATAGACCGCCAGCAGGTCGGTCAGCAACTGGTACTGGCCAGAGCCGGGCGAACCGGACGAGACGCTCTTGCCCTTGAGATCCTTCACGCTGTTGATGCCGCGGTCTGCACGGGTAATCAGCTGCACCGTCTCGGGATACAGGGCGCCCAATGCGCGCAGATTTTTGATCGGGGCGCCGGCGAACTGGCCCTTGCCGTTGTAGGCAGCGTCCAGGATGTCGGCGGCGACAAAAGCCGACTCGATGTCCTTTTTGCCCAGCAAATGGGCATTGGCCACCGAGGCGCCGGCCGCTTCCGCGGTAGCGGTGATCTTCTTGCCGTCGACGACCGCCTTGTTGGAGATCAGCTGGGCCAGCATGCCGCCCAGTGGGTAATAGGTGCCGCCGGTGCCACCGGTGGCCACACCGAAGAATACGCGCTGTTGCGCGATGGCTGCACCAGGTAAGGCCACTGCCGCGGCAACCAGGGTCAAGGCGAGTCTGCGATTGAGTTTCATGGGGTATCCCTTCAACAAATAAGTGATCGATGATAACGACGCCAGACACACGAAGGCATCGGTGTTTGCCCGCAACGCGCAGGCCGAGGCCGTTGCGTGCGGCAAGTCTGGGGCCAGCATCGCCCCTTGCTTGCGCCATCGCTGGCTGTGATGCTTTGCATCAGAAAACGCACAGGCCATGGTGCACACTCGGTTTATGAACAAACAAGTCGTGGCGCGGGAGCTGCCCCCGGCCTGGGAACAACTGAGCAGCTGGGTCGCGGTGGTGGAGACCGGTTCGGTATCGGCGGCAGCGGCGCGACTGGCCATTTCGCAAGCCGGTGTATCGCAACATGTGCGCCAGCTCGAGCAGGTTTTCAATACCCCGTTGCTGGACCGCTCGACCCGTCCTGCGCGGGCCACGGCATCCGGTCAGCGCCTGTACGAACACGCACTCGAACTGCTCGGTCGGGCAGACCAGATGGCCGAAAGCGTGCGTGCGCTCAGCCGCGCCAAACGCGCGTTGGTGCGGCTGGGCTGCGTCGATTCGTTTGCCGCCGCCATCGGCCCGCCGCTGGTGCGCGGCCTGGTCGGGCGCATGCACCGTGTGCGCATGTGTTCGGGCTTGTCCCCCGACCTGTTCAGCCAGTTCCAGAACCACCAGCTCGACCTGCTGATGACGACCACCGATATCGAGGGCGAGGCGGGCATGACGCAACTGCCGCTGTTCACCGAGCAATACCTGGTGGCGTTGCCGGCCAACCATCCGCTCGGAGCCAAGGGATCGCTGCACGATCTCAGCGAAAAGCTGCCGTTCATGAACTACAGCCTGCGCTCCTTGATCGGCCGGCAGATCGACAGCTACCTGCGCGCCAGCCATCCTGACATCGAGATTGCCTACGAGTTCGACACCACCGATCCCCTGCCCGGTCTGGTGCGCGAGGGTTTGGGATTCGCCTTGACGACACCGTTGTGCTTGTGGCAATCGCGCCACCTCAGCGCGGATTTGCGGCTGCTGCCGCTGTCGGCGTTTCACCACCAGGGCCGGCCCTGCGCGCCGCTGACGCGGCGCTTTCGCCTGGTGCACCGCAGCGGCGAACTGGGCAGTCTGCCGCGTGAAGTCGCCATCCGGCCCGCCTGGCGCTAGGCTTGCAGCCAACGCAAACACTCCCACAGGTCCTTTCATGCACAACCCCGACGTAATCGTCATCGGCGCCGGCGTCATCGGCGCTTCGGTCGCCTGGCACCTGGCCGAACTCGGCGCGCGCAAGGTTTTGGTTTTGGAGCGAGGCCAGATCGGCAACGGCACCTCGTCGCAATCGAGCGGCATTCTTCGCACCCACTATTCGGTGAAGGAGAACGTGGCGCTGGCGCGCAAGTCTTGGCAGGCGTTCGACAACTTCGCCGCCTACGTCGGCGACGAGGATGCGTCCGCCGGACTGGTCAAGTGCGGCTACCTGATCGCTGCGCCGCAAGGCCCCAAGCTCGAACCCTTGCACAACGCACTGGCGGCGCAGACCGCCATGGGCATTCCACTCGAGCTGCTGACGCCGGCCCAGGCCAGCGAACGCCTGCCGATCTGTCGCTTCGACGACGCCGCGCTGATTGGCTTCGAACCCGAGGCCGGATTCGCCGACGCCACGCTGGTGGCGACGAGTTTCGCGCGCGCGGCGCGCCGGCGCGGCGTGAAGATCATGGAAGGTGTCGCGGTACAGGGGTTGATCCGTGAGAACGGCCGTGTCACCGGCGTCGAGACATCGCAAGGGCGATTCCATGCCTCGGCCGTCGTCAGTGCGCAAAACATCTGGGCCAGCGAACTGACGCGCTGGACCGGTATCGCCACGCCGGTCAAGCCCGAACGCCATGCGGTGCTTGCGCTCGAAGGCCCCGAAGCCTACAGCTACGCGATGCCGGTCTACAAGGATCTGGGTTCGCCGGGCATGTTGTACTGCCGCAGTTATGGGGGCCGCCAGATGCTGGTGAGCGAAGGCACGGTCGGCGAAACCCTGAGCGAGCCCGACAACGAACAGGGCGATATTTCAATGGACTATGTGGCGGAGGTCGGGGCCCAGGCGGCAGAGCGGTTTCCGTCCTTCGAGACCGCCGGCCTGGCGTCAAGCTGGACCGGCGTATATGACGTCACGCCCGACTGGAATCCGGTACTTGGCCGCGTGCCCGAAGTGCCCGGCCTGATCGTCGGATTCGGCTTCTCCGGCCACGGCTTCAAGCTCTCGCCGGCGGTGGGTCGCGTGCTGGCGCAGGAGGCGCTGGGCCTACCCACCGATGTATCGCTGGCCCCGTATGCACTGGAGCGCTTTCGCAGCGGGAAGCTGCTGACGGGCAGTTATGGATCGGGTGCGGTCTCCTGATACCACGCTGACGACGACACGCGGCAGCTGCAACAGCCAGCGCCGGCTCACCACCACATGACCGCGGTCTCGGCCGCGTGGTCCGCGTAATACAGGCGCAGCCGCAGCACATATTTCGCACCACGCGACATGCGCATCTTCAGGTAGGCATTGCGGTCCTCGCCGGAATCGTCGTCGCCGCCCCGGTACTTCAGCTCGCCATTGACGTCCTCGAACAGCACGATCACCGTATCTGCGGCGCCAAAGGTGCGGATCTCGTAGTTGCGGCTACGGGTGGGTTTGATGCGAACGTCGATCTGCTGACCTGCACCAATTTTCAGCACCATGGACTGCATCAGCTTCAGCTCGGGAAATCCGGCCACCGGCCCTTGCGGCGGATACAACTCCTTGGCATAAGCCTTGTCGCGCGCAGAGAGTCCTCCGGACGGGCGCAGCGCCTGGGTGCGAAAGCGCTCCGGCGCGGTGATCAGCCCGGCGGCGAACGGGTAATGCATCACCGAATCCGGGTCCCAGGTCGTGCCCTGCACCCGGCTTTCGCTGAGCTTGCGGATGATGTTGAAGAATGTCTTCTGCCGTGGCCAGCTATTGGGCGGCTTCGCCAGATCGGAATACACTTTCTCCTCGTCCCAGACGATGCCGGAGAAAGGGTTCTGGTGTTCGTGTTCGAAGCCCAGCGTGTGTCCGATTTCGTGGATCGCGGTCGTGGCATCGCTTGCGATGTCCCAGCCGAAATTCATCGTGCGTTGATCGGACGCTATGTCCAGGATCACGCGCCCCACATACGACCATGATCCGTCACCACGCTTGAAGCCGATGCGGATCATGGCCTGCTCGCGTGTTGGCACTTCCTTGAACGTCAGACCGATGCCCAGGTCGCTCCAGGCCTTGAATGCGCTGCGCACCGAATCTTTCTGCGCGGCAGCACCGGTCCAGCGAACAAAGCTGGAACTGCCGTCGGCCATGATCACGTTTTCACCGTCACCCGGCCGGTCAAAGAAGTAGTAACTGAGTTCGGTGCCATTGACCCACTTGTCGCTCATGACATTGATGGCACTGGCGCGATCGGCATTCACACCGGACGCGAATGTGCGCGGCGCGGACGGCCGCACGTTGCAGTAGTGGAAGTAGCCGGGCTGAGGCGTGCTCTTGCGCGGCGGCGCGGTGGATTTTTTTGCGGGAGCTGGATGGCGGGCCATGATGATCCTCCTTGTGCGGCGTGACAGAAAAAGCGCTCTGCGCTCACATGGGAAAAACCGGCGTCGCCACGGGCCGGTCATCCTGATTCTGTTCCCTCAAGCCGGCAAGTGCCAGGGCCATGCGGTGCAGTGCCTTCATGCAATCGGCTATCCGTCTGCAAATTCGATGTCACGCACGCACGGATCGGCGCCGACTTTGGCACCGAAGTATCGAAGGAAGGCTCCAGGTTTTGCTTAGCGCTGCGTCGGATCGGCCGCGGTGTCAGGTCTGCGCAGATTCGGTTCCGTCCGTCGACAGGTCGGGCCTGGGCGCCCGCTGCTCGTAGGCCCGGCCCAGTGTGTGCTCGAGCAGGCGCACCATCTTGTCGGTGGCGCCATTGAGCGCCTGACCCTGGCTCTCGGCATGCTCCGTCACCGCAACCGGGGTACGCCCTTGCAGTCGCGCCTCCAGCACGCAGCGCTGGTCATGCTTGTTGCTCTTGCCACTGTTCTCGTCGGTCAGATGAACCTCTACCCGGGTGATGGCGTCGGCGAACCGCGCCAGCGCATGTTCGACCGTGCGAATGACCCCTTCGACACGCGCCGCATGACCTGCAATATGGGCATCGGTATTGACCTGAATTTTCATCGTGTGCTCCTGAAGTGATGTGACCATTGTGCGGCCAATGGCACAGCCGGCGCTTGTCGGCCCCTTCGGGTTGACACACCCATGTGCGACACGTACCCTTTCTCGACACGGTGCGGAAACCGCACCCAGGGAGAACCACCATGTGCATCACAAGCTCGGTAGGGCGAGGCGCGCGCAACGATCTGGCAGACGTTGCGGCAATTCAGACCTTGCTCAACCTCAATCGCAGCCGGTTTCCTGTGCCCAAGCCGAAACTGCTCGAACCCGACGGACGCATCGGCCCTCATACGCTCAAGGCGATCGAATCGTTCGAGATCGCGGTCATGCGGTTGCCCGAGTCCGATGCCGTGATCGCACCGGGAGACGCCACCGTCGCCGAGTTGCTGGCAGGCCTGTCACCCGGTCCGTCGAAGGAGAAGCTGGCCATCGTGCTGCCGTTGGCGGCGGGAAGCAAGATCCGGTGCTACTTCGAACCCCTTAAGGCGAATGGCACTTACTTTGTCTCCCACGCGTGACCGTGGCGCTCTATCTTTCGCCGAGCCTTGGCGCGCGGGATCTTCAACCACTGGTAGGGTTTGGGTCGTCGCTTTCGCATTCGTGGCTCGA
>Ga0105053_10000705_pt1 | contig 53513 bp, 53 predicted proteins | sample BON01_FD_78093 | JGI IMG/M metagenome (GOLD analysis project Ga0105053, IMG submission 78093) | Freshwater microbial communities from Lake Bonney liftoff mats and glacier meltwater in Antarctica - BON-01 | ecosystem: Environmental > Aquatic > Freshwater > Ice > Glacier meltwater | place: Lake...
GCGGAAAATCCAATAGCGCGCGCCAGCCTCGGTCTCAATCCGGTAATAATCACGCAAGCGGGTGCCGGGGCGGTCATGCCACCATTCGGGCGCAATGCGTTCGGGCCCGGCATAGCGGGTGACACGGTGGGTTTTGCGCCACCAGATGAACTGGGCGGGCGGGCCTTCGGGCACAGCATAAAGCACGATGATTTCGGCGGGCACATCCAACAGGCGGGCCGGGCGCAGGGCGGTTACGGGCGGTGCGGTTAGGGTGTCGGGCGCGCCGGTTAAGGCGCTCACCCAGAGCTCAGCCCGTTCAGGAATATGGCTTTCACGCAGCATGGGGCGCAGCACCGATTGCGCGCCAAGCCGGGCGATCAGCCTGTCCACCAAGGCAGGTAGCGGCAACCCGCTATCGGCCCGGCTGTCCAGCCCCGGTTGGGCGGGGCGGATGGGCTCGGTATCGCTTGCTTCCAACAACAGCGCATCAAAGCCATAGCCGGGGTCAATGGCCGCCAACTGCCCGCCCAGCAGCCAGACCAGATGGTCGGCATCATGGCTGGCGGTGGAGGTGGCGGCTGAGGCTTGGCCAATATCGCCATCCACCCGAAAGGCCCAAAGGCGCAGTCGCCGCGCGCCAAGGTTTTGGCGCGCCAGATCAGCGGCCAACTGGCGGGCAAGGTCGGGCAGATGCGGGGCGATGTCATGGATCGGCTCGGCCAGTTTAACGAGCGCGCGGAACTGTGCAGGTTCATCGGGGCTGTTGACAGGTTCGGGCAGGCGGCCAAGGGCCTGATCAAGCCGCAGCAGCGGGTTGGCATCAGCCGCAATGCGTGAAAACCGCCGGGTCAGCGCCATGCGGGGGATGTCGAGCAAAGACCCAACGGTTTTGAACCCCAGACGGCGCAACAGCAGCAGGGTTTCGCCTTCCAGCCGTAGGGCGCGGACGGGTAGGGGCGCAAGGCGGCTGGCCATATCTTCGGGCGATAGGATTTGCGCGCCATGCGGCCCAAACCGCGCCATTGCCCAAGCCGCGCCCCATGTGGGGGCCAGTGCGGCGCGCTGAGAAAAGCCGATGCTGCTTAAACGCGCCTCAATATCCGCCAGCAACCCCGCCTCGCCGCCGCATAAATGTGCCGATCCGGTGGTGTCGAGCACCAGCCCATCGGCGCCGTCAGTGGCGCTCCACGGGCACCAGCGCCGCGCCCAAAGCGCAAGCTGGCGCAGGGCGGCGGCATCGGCAGCCGGGTCCGCCTCGGCCAGCATCAATGCGGGACACAGCGCGCGAGCATCGACCGCGCGGCTGCCAATGAGCACACCGCCAAGTTCGGCCATGGGGTTGGTGGCATGGATCACTGGGCCGTGCGGGCCTTCACGGGTCAGGGCAAAGGGCAGATCATCCAGCGGCGATTGCCGTGCGCGTTTGGCCGCCCGCCGCCAACGCTCCATCGCTAGGCGGGGCAGCCAGATGCAGGCGATGCGTCGTGTGGTCATGCTGTCCTTCCCAGTCGGCTGGTTGTTGATGGCGTGATTTGAAAAGCGAAAGCTGCCAGCGCGGGTCGCCCGGCGCGCGGGTATCATCGGCATTGGGGGCCGAGGGGCGCGGTGCGATGCGCCAGCGTTCACGCGCCGCACTTAGGTTGGCGGTGGCGGCGTTGCGCAGCAAAAACACGGGCACGCCATTGGTTTCAGCCCGCAGATGCAGCCGTTTGGTGGCGGTGAAATCCAGCGCTTTAGGGTCGCCCCAAATTTCACCAATCACGCAGGCCAGCGCGGTGCAGCGCAGCCCTTCTTCCAGCGCCCAAAGCACATCAAGCGGGCGGCTGGCCTGCACCATAAGCAAGGGCCGGGTGATGCCCAGATCGGCGCGCAAGCCGTGCACGCAGGGTGCGCCAACCTCAAGCCGGGATAGCCGATCTTGCACCCATAAAATTGCGCCGGGCCTATCGGTGATGCGCGACAGCACAAACCCGGTGGCCGGGGCCATGCCGCCGGGTTCGGCAAATACATCCCAGAGCGCGGGCGCCGGGGCCGAACCAGCCCCCCGCAGGCTGCGTGCTTGGCGCCGCGCCGTGGGGGGCTGACGGGCGGAAATGGGGGTTGGCAAAGGGGTAGGTTGTGCCATGGCTGATTCCAAATGTTCACTATCTGTTCTAATTTACATCCTCAAGGGCTGCGGAGTCAAACCCCAACAGAGCCATGCCGCCCCGGACTTGATCCGAGGCTTTTGGTGAGGGCTGCGCTGTTCCAGATCAAGTCCGGGGTCGCGCTGGAGAGGTGGTGCGGGCCGGGAAAATTGCCGTGAAGCGGAATTTGATGGACCCGGGGGCGGCAATGGGCAGAATGGCGGTTATGAAAAGGCCTATTGTAACCTCGGTTGATGTAGCGCGGCTGGCGAATGTTTCGCAATCTGCTGTAAGCCGCGCTTTTACGCCCGGTGCCAGTGTATCGGCCAAAACGCGGGATAAGGTGATGGCCGCTGCTGCTGAGCTTGGCTATCGGCCCAATGCTTTGGCCCGCGCGGTGATTTCGGGCCGCTCGCGGCTGGTGGCCGTGCTGGTGGCCTATCTTGATAACCAGTTCTACCCGCTCGTGCTGGAAAAGCTGACCCGCGAGCTTCAGCACCACGGCTATCAGGTGTTGCTGTTCATGACAGATCCGGGCCGGCAAGATGATGTTGTGCAGCAAATCTTGCAATATCAGGTGCGCGGTATCGTTATGGCCTCGGCCACCTTGTCCTCAAACTTAGCCCAAGAATGTGCCGAAACCGGTATTCCGGTGGTGATGTTGAACCGGTTTGTGGGGGGCTCTGCCTCAAGCTCGGTCACCTCAGATAATATTGAAGGTGGCCGCAAAATTGCCGATTTTCTGGCGCGTGGCGGCCATGAGCGCATTGCCTATATTGCGGGGGCCGAGGATTCATCAACCAACCGCGACCGTGAGGCGGGGTTTTACAAAGGCTTGGCTGAACACGGCATTGCCGCTTATGGCCGCGCGGTAGGCGGGTATACATTTGAAGGCGCTGCCGTGGCGGCGCGCAAGTTATTCACCCCGAAAAAACGCCCCGATGCCGTGTTTGTGGCCAATGACCATATGGCGTTTTCAGTGATGGATGTGCTGCGCTATGAGCTTGGTTTACGCGTGTGGCAAGATGTATCGGTGATCGGCTATGACGATGTGCCCGAGGCCGGCTGGAAGGCCTATAACCTAACCACGGTGAGCCAGTCATCAGACAGAATGATCGCCGAAACCGTGTCTATTTTGTTGGAACAAACCGAGGGTGAGGCGGCACGGCGGCGGGCAGCTGTGTTGCAGGCTGATTTGATCGTGCGCGGCTCGGCGCGGTTGCCGGGTTAGGGAACAAGTGTTTATGGCCCGCAGCCCACATATATTGATCGGCGGTGCTGGTGGCAGCAGTGTTAATGGGCCAAGGGTTCCGTTTCGTGCCAAGTTTGACGCATTGCCGATTGAGGTGTGCCAGGACCGCGTGGCCATTACAGATAATTGAAAAGCGCCCTTGTGGCGTGCTTCGTGCGTGATCTGGCAGGCGCTGCCTCGAATAATCATTTTACGGTTTGGCTAGAATTGCTTGAACCCGGTATAATAATGATAAGTCTACAAGACCTGAATGCAGCGAGCCGATCCAGTCACCCAAACGGCTATAGGGCAGTCCAACAATGATGTGAGATTAGTAGATGAAGCCTGAGCAAGACCCATTTCGCCATCATCCAGAATTGCGTGGTAAAATAACAGACCCGCTGACGTCGTTTTTTCGGACTTTCCGCGTTGAATCAATTTTGGCGCAACATCCTGAAATGGAATGGATCGGCGAATTTCTACACACTGATGAGGAACGTGAGCAAAGCCGGTTGGAGGTTTTGAAAGACCATCCAGATGAAGACCTGTGGATTTTCGCCTATGGGTCGCTGATGTGGGACCCGGCTTTTAGGTTTTGCGAAGTCCGGCGCGCAAACCTGTCGAATTATGCCCGTCGTTTTATACTTAAAGAAATATATGGCGGACGCGGAAATAGGGAAGCGCCGGGATTAATGGCTGCCCTTGATCACGGTGATGGCTGCGAAGGGCTGATATTTCGTATTCCTAAAAGCGCCGTAGACATCGAAACAGAAATTCTTTGGCGGCGGGAATTTATCGCTCCATCCTATACCCCTACTTTTGTAACAGCGATTATTGATGGTAAGCCGTTAAAGGTTCTTACCTTTGTTGCAGATCATCAAGCTGACCAGATATGCGGCGATATTAGCCGCGAAGATCAAATTGAATATCTCAGCAATGGGCGTGGAATTATGGGCACGAGCCTTGAATATTTGGAAAATATAGTCGCCCAGTTTGAAACACTTGGTATCATAGACGCCGATTGTTCTGCTTTGTTAGCAGAAGTTAAAGAACAAAGCGCGCGCACCAACCACATATAGGCGGGGCCAAACCATGACCGACCGAATTCCATTTTTTGATGGGCACAATGATTTCCTTTTGCGATTGATGTTCACTGCTGACCAGCGTGAAGATGTATGGCTTGGCAACACGGGCAAAGGCCACCTAGATTTGGCGCGGATGAAACAGGCCGGGTTTGCAGGCGGCCTGTTTGCCATATTTGTGCCGCCAATTTCCGGCGGGCCACCGCCAGATTTTGCAGCGCTTATGACCAACCCACCGGATGGTTTGCCGATGCCGCCACTAATGAGCCATAGCGAAGCCCAGCCCATGGCGATGACTATGGCGGGTCTTTTGCATTGGATGGAACGCGCCGCGCCGCATGACTTTAAACTTTGTCGCACGGCAGCGGAGGTGCGGGGTGCCATTGCCGATGGTGTGATTGCGGGTGTTATGCATATGGAGGGGGCCGAGGCGATTGGCCCCGATCTGGACGCGCTGTATTTGTTTTATGAAATGGGCCTCCGCTCGCTTGGCCCGGTTTGGAGCCGCCCTACTATTTTTGGCGAAGGCGTGCCGATGAGCTTCCCCGGATCACCAGATATTGGCGGCGGTCTAACCGAAAAAGGCAAAGACCTTGTGCGCCTTTGTAATGAGCTTGGCATTCTTGTTGACCTGTCACATATGAACGAAGCCGGGTTTAACGATGTTGCAAAAATCAGCACGGCGCCCTTGGTCGCCACCCATTCCAATGCCTATGCGTTGTCTAAATCGCCCCGCAACCTAACCGACCGCCAATTGGCACAAATTAGTGAAACGGGTGGCATGGTCGGGTTCAATTACGCCACATTCTACATCAACGAAGATGGCACTGCGGCAAATGATATGGGCTGGGCGCCGTTGATCCGGCAAATGGATTACCTGATCGCGCATTTGGGCGATGACCATGTTGGGCTTGGGTCAGACTTTGACGGTTGCATTGTGCCTAAGTTGATTGGTGATGTGATCGGCGTGCCAAGCTTTTTGGCGGCGCTTGGACAGCACGGCTATGACAAAGAACTTCTTAAGAAACTGGCGCGCGATAACTGGCTTGGCTGTTTAGAACGCGGGCTAGGCGATGGGCCCAAGGCGTAAGGTTGCGGTGGGATTGCCAGCAAATCGGTTCATGCGGGGTTTGGTGTGTTTGCCGGGGTGTGTGGGTCTGCGGTGCTGAATTATTACAACGCTTGGCAGCGCAACGCAGTGCGTAAACCGCGTTGATTTTACCAACCTGCGCTGCCAAAAGGTGTTATGTGAATTGTGGAACCTTTGAATGCTGTTGTGGTTTTATCGTAGCCTAACATATTTTATTTCGCCCTTGTTCTGGCTTTATCAGCGCCGCGCAATTTCGCGGGGTCGTGAAGATGCGCGCATGAGCGTTGAGCGCTGGGGCCGGGCGAGCCAAACGCGGCCAGAGCGTGGGCGGCTTGTGTGGGTGCATACATCTACCACCGGTGATTCGATGGCGGTTATGGGGTTGATTGAGCGACTGTTGCACGAGGATCCCAACCTTCATGTGCTGATTACAACGTTTAGCAGTAAGGCCGGAGCGTTGTTGCGGCCACAACTGCCAAAGCGCGCTGTTCATCAGCTATTGCCGTTTGAATACCGCCCTGGCATTGCAAGATTTTTGCGCCATTGGCGCCCTGATTTGGTGGTCTGGACGGAATCTGAACTTTGGCCATCTGTGCTGGATATTTTGGCACAACGAAATGTGCCACGTGTGATGATAAACGGGAAATTGACGCCGCAAAGCTTTGATACGTTCAAGCGATTTCGCCGCAGCATGCGGCATGTGTTCGGCGGTTTTGAATGGGCGCAGGTGCAGTCCGCAAATAGCGCCGATAATTTCGCTGCATTTGGCCTTGCGCGGGGAAAAATCGAAGTGGTTGGATCCGTAAAAGAAGGCGCGCCGAAACTGACCTTTGATCGTGACACGCTTAATGACTTGCGCAGCGCGATCGGTGATCGACCAATATGGCTTGCTGGGTCAAGCCATTCCGCCGAGTTTAAGGCGATTTATAAGGCTCATCGGCTGATAAGGCAGAAATTTCCGAATATGTTGCTATTGAATGCACCGCGCCACCCAGAACGCGGCGCCATTGCCGTGACGCAGGCAATCGAGGCTGGATTTAGCGTGGCACGGCGTAGCCTGTCAGAGCCGATTGACACAAAAACGGCTGTATATTGTTGCGATACAATGGGCGAAATGGGGCTTTGGCATAGTTTGGCGTCGATCTGTTTCGTCGCTGGGTCACTTTGTGAAATTCAAGGTCATAACCCGTTTGAAGCCGCCTCGTTCCAGAATGCGATTATTCATGGCCCGAATGTTGTGAATTTTGAAGCTGCTTATGGGCGTTATGATGCAGCGGGCGGGGCAATTTTGGTGCAGGATGCGGCCGAATTGGCGGCGGGTGTTATAAGACTTATGCAGCCAGAGATTTGGGCAGGCTCAACCCATGCCGCTGACGCTGTGCGCGCTGATGGTGAAGCCGCGCTGAGCAAAACTTATGATCGTTTAGCCGAGCGGATCGGGAAGATCCAACTGAGTTGAGTTAATTTAAAGCGTGGATTGACGCAAAGGAAGCGCCGCCTCAACCGGTTGAATATCCGAAGGGATATCTACTGCCAAACTGCCGGGCTTGGTTTCCACCAAGACAATTTTGCGTCCCAGTTCCAAAAAGCGCAAAATTTCAATATCTTCTGAATGCTCGACCGCGCTTTTGCGACCGAACTTTGCATAAGCACGCAGGTCTTCGCGGTTGAAACCGTAAATGCAAACCTGTTTCATATAGTTTTTGGGTGCGTTTTTAGCGTCTTTGAACGAAGGCACAGCCGCGCGCGACATGTAAAGCATCGTGCCATCTTCATTCGCAACGACTTTGGGAATGTTGCGATTATTCGGGTCTTCGTCGGGGGCAAGATAGCAAAACCCGTTAACAATCGCATCGGGCTGCTCAGCTTTGCGCTTCGCGATCCGCAGAATATCGGTGGGGTCAATGAGCGGTTCGTCGCCCTGAACATTGATATAGATATCATAGTCAATCATTTCGGCAGCTTCAGCCAAGCGGTCTGTGCCGGTCATGGCTTCTGGCGATGTCATCAGGGCTTGGAACCCGTTCTGCCTTACCAGATCGGCGATCATTTGATCCTCGGTGGCGACATAGACATGGTCTTTACCAACCGCCTTGGCGGATAACTCGGCCACCCATAGTATCATCGGTTTACCAAGGATTGGGGCCAGCGGCTTTGCAGGAAAGCGGGTTGACCGAAATCGCGCGGGGATGATGACGCATTGTTGCATGTGCATTCCTAAAATTTTGTGCGCGAAGGTAATGCAAACAAATAGGAATGCAACTAGAAACAACCCTGTCGATAGGGGTGGGTTGTGATGTCGCGCGCAATCAGCGCCGCAAATAATGGTGCATCCGGTCAAACAAATCGACATCCATTTGCAACAGCAAGTCTATGATGTCGAGCGGCACCCAGTTTTCGCGGATCCGACCTTCGTGATGGGCATAAAAATCCATGACACGCATGGTCACGGCGCGGCCTGTTGGGGCGGTGCCAAGAAAGCCGCCGCCTTGGTGCAGCGCATGCACGCTGGGCCAGCCACCGGTTACTGAAAACGGGCCATCGCCGATGCGAATGTAATGGCCGCCGCTGTGCTTTTTCTTGGCTTCTGCCACATCATCCCATTGCCCGCCGCCCTTGCGGTTGGGAAAGGCAATGCGGAAGGGCAGCTGGTGATGATCAACAAAGCCAGCAAGTGCGCGGGTCGTGCCTATGCCTGCCGGGCCATACCACATCATCTTCGGGTGCCAATGCTGCTTTTGTGGCATGTTCAAAAGGCCGTCGCGGCCTTCGTGATTTTGGTCATTATAATCGCCAAGGGTTTTGTGCATGGCGAGTGTTTGGGCGATAGACGCTGCGGATTGTGTGGGGTCCGTCGCATGCAGCACAATGCCATCGGCTGTTTGCGGACCGGGCCAGCGAACCTCAGCGCCAAGGCTGGGGGGCAGTGGCCAAATGCCGGCTTGGCGCATCAGATCAAGAATGTCCCACAGGCAGTTTGATTGCACGATTTGGCCATCAATGATTTGGTGAACCTCACCATAGCGCAGCCAAACCGGGCGGCCTGTTGCTGGAATGCCCAGCCAATCAGCGCTGAACGTGCCGCAGAAATGGCCCGTAGCGGCAATGTAATCGCGGCCCTCATAACTGCCACCAACAAAGAGGTCGTCGCGGCGTTCCAAATCGGGCATGGCAGCCAGCAAGGGTTGCCAAGCGGTATGGGCAATTTCATGGATGCCGTTGGCGGTGTTAAGCGGGTGCGAACCGCGCCATTGCGCGTTGTCGGCATATAGGTCGGACAGGCGCGCATGCAGGTTTGCCCCAGACGATTCGGCCAGCGCGCGCAGGGCCGCGAAAAGCTGTTTGCGGTTAAAATTAGGGGTGAGGGTGGGGGGTGGCGCAGGGGTTGGCATGGTGCTGGGTTCCCAAAATCGGCTTATATTTCTTGAGGCTACAGCAAAATTTCGCCCCTTTGCGATATTTCTTGCATTCGTATTCAAAAATTGTCAAGCTGACAGTGTTGCAGCCGTATTTTTGATAAGGCTGTGCGGATATGCGGCCATTGGCCCAATAAACAAACATTGCGGGGGCGTAGTTCGCGCCGCCGATCACGGGAGGAAAACCATGAATAGATTCTTCAAAAGTGGCGTCGCCCTATCGGCGCTGCTGATCTCGGCAACGGCGGCGCAAGCTGCTTGTGAAATCGCGGGCGGGCGCGTCAGCATTATTGGCAACGAATTCCCGGCAATTCAAACGGTAGCGGCGGGCGCTGGTGCTTGCACGGGCATCGAATTTTCGTCAAACCTGACAGCGGACCACCAGACGTTGAATTTGGCTGGCATGTCGGGCAACCCGGCAGAATACACCACGGCGATCGTCGCAAACTCTTCAATCGTTGCGCTGATGAACGAAGATGTTATCCGCCCATTGGATGACCTTGTTGCCATGTATGGCCAAAACATTCAGCCCCATCAGTTGATTACCATTGATGGCAAAATCATGGCTGTGGCCTTTATGGCCAATGCGCAGCACCTTATGTACCGCGCCGATGTGCTTGAACAGCTTGGGCTGGAAGTGCCAACAACCTATGAAGAAATGCTGGCCGCAGCCGAAGCCATTCGCGCAGCGGGCATTATGGACCATCCTGTTGGTGGTGCTTATGCAGCCGGTTGGAACCTGGCCGAAGAATTTGTGAACATGTATCTTGGCGAAGGCGGTGCTTTCTTTGAGCCGGGCTCGGCTGTTGTTTCAATCAACAACGCGCAAGGCGTTGCCGCGCTGGAAATGATGAAAGCGCTGACCGAATACATGAACCCAGACTTCCTGACGCATGATTCAAATGCGACTGGGGCAGAATGGGAAGCTGGCAATGTGGCCTTGATGAATATGTGGGGATCACGCATCGGCGTATTGCAAGATGACGAAGGCTCGACACCTGAAATTGCGAGCAACACAATGGTTGCTGGCCCAATGACCGTCGGCGGTGGGACCATCCCGGCGAGCACTTTGTGGTGGGACGGTTGGACCGTGGCAAAAAACATCTCGGATGAAGATGCTGCGGCAACCTTTCAAGCGATGCTTGCCGGGATTGACCCCTCCATGTTGAATGACGAAAACATGGGCCAAGCTGTGTGGTTGATTGCTGGCTATTCGCCAGCGCCCGTTGCTGAAGGTGTGCTTGCATCCGTTCAGGCGGGCACCGTGCCTTACCCAATGCAGCCTTATATGGGTCTATTGCATACGGCACTTGGCGATAACATTGCCGATTTCTTGCAAGGAAAAGAAGATGCAGCCACGGCTTTGGCTGATATCGAAGCGGCCTATTCGGCTGCGGCGACTGAAAAAGGCTTTCTGAACTAAGTTCAGTCAGCCAATGCGGCGGGGCGCAATCCCCCGCCGCATTCCCCTGCATTCAAACATTGGAACCGGTCTCGTGAAACATCGCACATTCCTGTGGTTTGTCTTACCCTCGACACTGGCCATGCTGTTATTCATCGCCATGCCAATCGTTTCGGTGGTGATTCAGTCACTTTATGTGGCGCATGAGCAGGTGATAATTGAGGTGGAAAACTGCGGCCCGTTTGGCTGCACGTCCTCAACTTCAATTGATAACGAGGCGACGCGCGCCCTGCGTGAAGCTGAACCTTTGGGCCAATGGGCCGGGTTAGATATTTATTTGAACCGCAGCCATTTGGCATCGTTCGAGGTGGCGTCACTATGGGCGAGCACCGAGAGTTGGGGTGATTTTGGCAATGAATTGATGAACCTGCCATTTTACCGCGCCATGGCATTTACCCTGACGTTTACATTCGTCGTAACGCCGCTGACCATTATCCTAGGTTTTGCCATTGCGATTGGGGTGAATTCGATCAACCGCAAAGTGCGCGGCGTTGTGATATTCTTTTCGCTTCTGCCGATGATTGTGACACCGCTTATTGGCTCACTCGTGCTGTTTTGGATGATTGATGCGCGCGGTGTGCTGGGCCATGCGCTGCAATATTTGACGGGCGACCCGGATCTATCGGTCAAGGCGTCTACGCCACTGATGTGGATCATGCTGATGGTCTATGGTGTTTGGCATGCCGCGCCCTTTGCCTTTGTCGTGTTTTTTGCCGGGCTGCAAACGGTCAACCAAGACACATTGGAATCGGCGATGATTGATGGCGCGAACCGCTGGGAGCGGATCCGCTATGTCATGATCCCGCATTTGGCACCGTTGGTGACATTCGTGGCGCTGATCCAGTTGATGGATAATTTTAAGGTGTTTGAGCCGATTGTCAGCTTCAATGCTGCGGCGCATGCCTCCTCGCTCTCCTCATTCATCTATTCCGATTTGGGCGGTGAGACGCGGCTATTGTCTTCGGCGGCGGCGACTTCGGTGCTGACAATTATTGGTGTGGGCATTTTGCTTTCACCAGTTCTGGTGCGCACCTGGCGCGATTTTGGCCGGAAATAGGGAGCGTGACATGAGTTCAATTGCCCAACGAAAATCGCCTGCCCTGCGGATTATAAGCATCGCGTTCCTGGCGGTTTGGCTGATCATGGCGGCCTTCCCGTTTTTATGGACGCTGTGGGGCTCGTTCAAAGTTGAGGGTGATTTCTTTTCCAAGGCGGATTGGTTGCGAGCCATTACCGGCCCCTTGACCCGCAGCGAAACTGGCGGGAATTTTACCGGCGCGGGCTATGAGGGCGCTTGGGTTCAGGAAGAGTTTTGGCGCGCGGCGCTCAACACTACGATTGTTTGCGTATGTGTGGTGACGATCTCACTAACCTTTGGCACGCTTGGCGGTTATGCGCTGTCACGCTCCACCCATCGCTATGCGTTTTGGTTTTTGATCTTCGCGCTGATGTTCCGCGCCATGCCGCCGATAACGCTGGTTTCGGGCTATTTGCTGCCATTTTTTGAATGGAACCTCTGGGGGCATTTATCCACGACCATTATCGTGATCGTGGCGATCAACCAGCCCTTTACGTTGTGGATGCTGCATTCATTCTTCAAGAGTATTCCTAAGGATTTAGATGAATCGGCCATGATGGATGGTTGCACGCGGTTCCAAGCCTTTCGGCATGTGATTGTGCCGGTCATGTGGCCGGGGGTGATTACCACGGGGCTGTTTAGCTTCCTGCTCGCCTATAATGATTTTGCCGTGACGGCGATGCTGCTGAGCAAGGAAAACCAGACCATGGTGCCTAAAATCGCCAGTTTCCTTGGCACAACCCAAACCAAGGGGAACGTGATGTTTGCCGTTGCCGCGGTGGTTTCTGCAACCGCGCCGCTATTCATCATGGTGTTGTTCTTCCAGCGCCAAATTGTCAGCGGGTTAACCGCCGGCGCAGTGAAAGGTTAGATTATGGCCCGCATTCTGCTGAAAAATGTGAATAAACGCTGGGGCAATTTTGTCGGCGTTAAAGATTTTAACCTGGAAATTGCCGACCGGGAATTTCTGGTGCTGCTGGGGCCATCGGGCTGCGGCAAAACCACAACGATGCGGATGATTGCCGGGTTAGAAGACGTGACCAAGGGTGAGATTTGGATCGGCGATCGGCAGGTGAACAACCTTGACCCGAAAGACCGTGATATTGCCATGGTGTTCCAAAGCTACGGGCTTTACCCGAATATGAGCGTGTATGAGAACATCCGCTTCCCGTTGAAAATCCGTAAAATTCCGCGTGAGGAACATGATGCGCGGGTGCGCAAAGCTGCTGAAATGGTCGAGCTGACCGATTTTCTAGACCGCCGCCCGGCCGCCCTTTCGGGTGGGCAGCGCCAGCGTGTTGCCTTGGCGCGCGCCATTGTGCGCCAGCCGACAGTGTTTTTGATGGATGAGCCATTGTCAAACCTTGATGCAAAGCTTCGCGTTTCAACCCGCGCGCAGATAAAAAACCTGCAACATGAGCTTAAAACCACCACCATTTACGTAACCCATGACCAGATTGAAGCGATGACGCTGGCCGACCGTGTGGTCGTGATGAACCAAGGGATTGTGCAGCAAGTTGGCCCGCCGCGCGAAATTTATGACAGCCCGGCCAATACATTTGTGGCGGGCTTTATGGGCAGCCCGGCGATGAACCTGATTGACGGACAAATTGCGGGCGGCGTATTTACCGCCAAGGATGTGCGGATCGAAGGGCTTTCGGGCGCACATTCGGGCGCCATCACGCTGGGTGTGCGGGCCGAAGATGCGAGCTTGTCTGCGACAAAAGCGCAGATCAACGCCCCGATTTACACAATGGAACTGCTGGGTGAAGCGTCAATGATTACGGTGCGCGCGGGCGGCACATTAGTATCGGTCAAGGCCGATAAGGATTTGCAGGTTGAGATTGGAGCGTCTGCGTTTATTACCGCGCCTGCTGCGGCCTGCCATTTGTTTGATGCCGTGTCCGGCACGCGTTTGGTAAACTAGATGGAAATGCCTGCAAAGCTAGACCCTATTTCGGCTGCCAGCCTGAAGCTGGTGCATGATATGGAGGCGGCCCTTGGGGCTAATGCCAATGACATGGAGCGGTATTTCCACGAGGATTTCCGCTGGATGGGCAATCATGGCAGCGGCACTAAGCTTGGCTTGCGCGCCTTTCGCCGCAATTGGCAGCTGCCACTGCGTGCGGCTTTTACTGAACGTAGTTACATCACCGACCGCTTTATTGCGCAGGGTTATGACGTATCATGCTTTGGCCATATTGAGGCGACGCATTCCGGCCCGTTTATGGGCATTGGTGCCACAGGCAAGCGCGTCACCATCCCCTATATGGATTTTTGGCATATTCGCGATGGACGGATCGCCGATAATTGGGTGTCGGTTGATCTGGCATCAACGCTCGCGCAGCTTGGGCGTGATGTGTTTGTGGGCGAGGGTTGGGAGGCGTTTGATGAAGGGCGCATAACCCCGCCCTACCCGCCTGAAACGCCGGAATAGGACTTTTTATGATTACCTATCTTAAACGCGGAAAACCAGATGCGGCCCGGGCTGAAGATGATGCCAAGGTGCAGGCCGTGGTTGAAGCGACGCTGAAGGACATCGAAGCGCGTGGCGATGCGGCGGTGCGCGCATTGTCTGAGAAGTTTGACAATTATTCCCCCAAATCATTTCGCCTGTCGGACGCCGATATTGAGGCGCTGATGGCCAAGGTCAGCCCACGCGATATGGACGATATCAAGTTCGCGCAAGAACAAGTGCGCAACTTTGCCCAAGCACAGCGCAATTCGATGGTGGATATTGAAATTGAAACCCTGCCGGGTGTGATTTTGGGGCATAAGAATATACCTGTGCAGTCGGTTGGCTGCTATGTGCCGGGTGGCAAATTCCCAATGGTGGCCTCGGCGCATATGTCGGTGGCCACAGCATCCGTGGCGGGTGTTCCGCGCATCATTGCCGCCACCCCGCCATTTAACGGCGAACCCAACCCCGCCGTGATTGCCGCGATGCATTTGGGCGGCGCGCATGAAATTTACGTGATCGGCGGCATTCAGGCGGTGGGTGCCATGGCGATTGGCACGGAAACGATTGAGCCGGTGCACCTGCTGGTTGGCCCCGGCAATGCGTTTGTAGCTGAAGCTAAGCGCCAACTATTTGGCCGGGTTGGCATTGATTTATTCGCCGGGCCAACCGAAACAATGGTGATTGCAGATGACACCGTAGATGGCGAGCTGTGCGCGACCGACCTGCTGGGCCAAGCCGAACATGGCTATAATTCACCCGCCGTGCTGGTGACAAATTCGCGCAAACTGGCGACCGATACCTTGGCCGAGATCGACCGTATCTTGAAGATTTTGCCAACAGCGGGCACCGCCGGGGTTAGCTGGGCTGATTACGGTGAAGTTATTTTATGCGACAGCTATGATGAGATGTTGGACGTGGCCAATGACATTGCCTCGGAACATGTGCAGGTGATGACCGACCGGGATGACTGGTTTTTAGAGCATATGCACAGCTATGGTGCGTTGTTTTTGGGGGCGCGCACCAATGTGGCCAATGGTGATAAGGTGATCGGGACCAACCATACCTTACCGACCAAAAAGGCGGGGCGGTATACGGGCGGGCTATGGGTTGGGAAGTTTCTCAAAACCCACAGCTATCAGCGTGTGTTGACAGATGAGGCCGCAGCGATGATCGGGGCCTATGGGTCACGGCTTTGCATGCTCGAAGGGTTCGTGGGCCATGCTGAGCAATGCAACCTTCGGGTGCGCCGCTATGGTGGGCAGAACGTGCCATATGGTGAGGCGGCAGAATGAGTGCTGCTGCGCTGCGCCAAGTGATCGCGCCGCTGCGCGCAGCATTATATGATTTGAACGGCGAAAATGCGCGCCGTGCAATTGGAGAGGTATTTGCGCCTGATGCGCCGGTGCATTTGGCGCATCCGTTTGAAACGCTGGCCAGCCCCGATGCGTTATGGACCGAAGCGCTTGGCCTCTTGGCGCGCGCTATGCCCGATCTGGAGCGGCGCGACACGATGGTTTTGGCGGGCCATAGCCTGACCGGGGAAGATTGGGCGGGTTGCCTTGGCTACTATACCGGCACGTTTTTAGCGCCGTTTCTGGATATTCCACCGACTGGCCACCAAGCGGCGATGCGGTTTCATGAGTTTTACAAAATTGAAGGCGGCAAGGTCGTTGAATTTCAGGCGCTGTGGGATATTCCTGAATTGATGATGCAAGCGGGGGCTTGGCCGATGGTGCCGAGCCTTGGGCGGGAATGGCAGGTGCCGGGGCCCGCAACGCAAGATGGGCTTGCTGCGCATGATGCGACGCGTTCAGCCGGGGCGTTGCAGCTAGTGTCGGACATGCTGGCCGGGCTGGGCAATTTTGCAACCGGTGGCGTAAAGGCGATGCGCTTGCAAGATTACTGGCACCCTAAAATGAACTGGTATGGTCCAGCGGGCATCGGCACCAATCGGGGCATTGCCGGGTTTCGCCATTGGCACCAAATTCCGTTTTTGAATGCCATGCCGGATAGGGTGGGCACGCTTGGCAAGGGCAACCTATTTGCTGAAGGCGATTATGTTGGTTTTACCGCTTGGCCCGGTATGAAGATGACTGTTAGCGGCGATGGCTGGCTAGGAATTGCGCCGTCAAACACCGCTATCACGATGCGCAGCCTAGATTTTTGGCGCTGCGAGGGCGATTTGATCCGTGAAAACTGGGTTCTGGTTGACCTGCTGCATGTCTACGCCCAGCTTGGTGTAAACGTGTTGGGGCGGATGCGCGAGTTTAACAAAGTGCGCCATGTTGCCCCTATCGCGTTGGCTGATGGAGGATACCTATGACCCTACCGCTGACTCCGTCGTTCCGCCTTGATGGTAAGCGCGCGCTTGTTGCAGGCGCGTCGTCGGGTATTGGGCTTGGTGCAGCTGTGGCGCTGGCGCAGGCTGGGGCGCATGTTGTGTTGGCCGCACGGCGGCGTGAAAGGCTTGAGGAAATTTGCGCCGAAATGCAGGCTGTGGGCATGTCGTGTAAGGCCCTTGAACTGGACCTTTCCGATGTAAAAGCCAGCACCGCGGCGATTGCCGAAAATGGCCCATTTGAAATATATGTTAATTCCGCGGGACTTGCGCGCCATAGTGCAGCGTTGGATACCGATAGCGAAGATTTTGACGCCGTTGCCTTGCTTAATTGGAAGGCCGCGCATTTTTCGGCCAGTGCGGTGGCGCGCGGGCTTATCGCGGCAGGCAAACCGGGGTCGATTATTACAATCTCCAGCCAGATGGGCCATGTCGGCGGCATTGATCGCAGCGTTTATGCGGCCAGCAAACACGCGCTGGAAGGCATGACCAAATCAATGGCGATTGAATGGGGTGGGCATGGCATTCGGGTTAACACGATCTGCCCGACCTTCATTCGCACACCGCTTACCGAAAGCACCTTCGCCCAACCCGAGCGCAAGGCGTGGATTGAAAGCAAAATTAAGCTCGGCCGGATCGGCCTTGTTGAAGATATTATGGGCCCAGTTGTGTTTTTGGCGAGCGATGCAGCCGCGTTAATTACCGGCACGGCGCTATTGGTAGATGGCGGCTGGACAGCCGATTAGGGAGAGATGAGATGCAGGGTTTTGATGCGAAATGGAAAGACTTCCCCGATTATATTATTGGGATCACCAAAGAAATTTGGGAAGATCGTGGTGTTGGCACGCTAAACCATTATTACGCCAAGGATATTCCTGTGCGTTCACCCATGGGCATCCAGCGCGGTAATCAGGCGGTGATTGCCGCAACGCTTGGCACAATCAATGAATTCCCCGACCGGGAATTGCTGGGCGAAGATGTGATTTGGTCCACGGATATTGATGGGTCAATGCTGTCATCACACCGGTTGCTGACCACCGCGACCCATGCCCGTGACGGCGCTTTTGGGCCGGCGAGCGGCAAAAAATGGGTGGCGCGGGTTATTGCTGATTGTGCGGCGCGCGATAATACGATTTTTGACGAATGGTTGGTGCGCGACTATGGTGCAATTGTCCGCCAGCTAGGCATGGACCCGCGTGAATATGCCGCCGCGCTGATTGATCGTGAGGGCGGGCCAGAGGCTGCCAATAAACCGTTTTTGCCCGAGAATGATATTGATGGCGGCTATCATGGGCGCGGCAATGATAATGAATGGGGCCAAAAATATGCCGATAGCCTGACCCGCATCATGGCCGCCGATATCAACCATATATTGGTGGATTATGACCGCGCCATTCAGGGTGATTATGCCGGTGGCCAGAGCACGATTGGGCGGGATGATACCATGTCGTTCTGGGTTGGGCTGCGCAGTGCCTTTCCATCAGCCACATTCAAAATACACCACCAAATCGGCATGGAGGGTGGCATGATGCCGCCACGCGCCGCGATCCGCTGGTCGCTGGATGGCACGCATGATGGGTGGGGTGTGTTTGGCGCGCCAAGTGGTAAGCGTGTGCATATCATGGGCATGTGCCATGCCGAATTCGGCCCTTGGGGGCTGCGCCGTGAATGCGCGCTATATGATGAAATTGCGATTTGGAAGCAGATTCTAATGCAGTTGGGCTAGGCGTGGCACACCCGGGACTTGGTCCGGGGCCTTTGCTTATGCGCGATTGATAACCAAAACAACAGGTCTCGGTTTTAGCCCGGGACGGGATGGAGAGCGACAATGACGCCTGAAGAGATGAATGCCCGTATCGTGCGTTATGGCGAACTTATGCCCTGTAAAACCGCGTTTATTGATGCGCATACGCCGGGGTCGGACCAGAAGGAAAACTTCACGATCATCGGTGGGGGCGTTTCAGAAAGCCCCGATCAGCATGTGCATATCCACGAAACGCCGGGCTTTAATATTGGCGCGGCTGGCCAACCCCCCAAATGCCGCAACAGCCTCCATTCACACCGCACAGCCGAGGTGTTTTTCGCGCTGAAAGGCCGGTGGCGGTTTTTCTGGGGCCGTTGGGGCAATGCCGGTGAAGTGGTTTTGGAAGAGGGCGATATCATCAATATTCCCACGGGTATTTTTCGTGGGTTTGAAAATATCGGCACGGATTATGGTATGATCATGGCCATTTTGGGCGGTGATGATGCCGGTGGTGGCGTGATTTGGGCACCACAAGTGATTGAGGATGCCGCCGCGCATGGGTTGGTATTGGGCAAGAATGGCAAGCTGTATGACAGCAAAAAAGGCCAATCCTTGCCCGAAGGCGTGCTGCCCATGCCCGTGCTAAGCGATGCGCAACTGCAAGCGTTTCCCGAACCCACAACCAGCGATGTTGTGCCACATCATGTGGCGCGTTACTTGGACCTTATGGCGCTTTCGGACCGCCAGCCTGCCAAGGTGATTGGGGTGGATGCCAAACTGCGGGACCGACCGGGATTTGAGGTTGAACTGTTGAGTCGTAATTCGATTTCGGATTCAGATTATACAACTGATTGTCATGAAGTGCTGATGCCGATGCGCGGCCATTGGAAATTGGCGTGGGATGGTGGCAGCGCCGTGCTAAACCCCGGCGATACCTGCGCAGTGCCCCCTGGCCTTGCCCATAGCCTTAGCCCGAGCATGACGGGTGAGGCTAGCCTATACCGCGTGCGCAGCACCGCTGACCCGGCTGGGCCAACAAGGTTGGGTGGCTAAGTTATGGTGGCTGGTCTTCCAACATATATGTCGGGCGTTGTGCTGACCGGGCATGGCGGGCCGCAGATGCTGGAATGGCGCGATGACCTTGCCGTGCCGCAAGCTGGACCGGGCGACGTTATAGTGCAAGTCGGCGCCAGTGCAGTGAATAATACCGATATTAACACGCGCGTTGCGTGGTATTCCAAAGCGGGCAATGCGGCGCAAGATGCTGCTTGGAATGGCGTGCCGATCCAGTTTCCCCGCGTGCAGGGGATTGATGCTTGTGGGCGAATTGCGGCCATTGGTGCCGGTGTAGATGCCGCACGCATGGGTGAGCGGGTGCTGGTTGAAACCTGCCTGCGTTTTGCCAACGGCGCACAGTTGGCGCAGCCATGGTATCTGGGCTCTGAATGTGATGGGGGATTTGCGCAATATCTGCGGGTGGATGCGCGCCATGCACACCTGATTAACAGCCCATTAAGCGATGCTGAATTGGCCACATTCCCCTGTTCCTATTCAACCGCCGAAAATATGCTAACCCGCGCCAATATTGGTGCAGGTGACCGGGTGCTTGTGACAGGCGCATCCGGCGGCGTTGGCTCAGCCGCTGTGCAATTGGCTTGTGCGCGTGGTGCCGAGGTTGTGGGTGTAACGCCCCCCGCCAAGGCTGAAGCATTGCGCAGTTTGGGTGCGGTTGAAACGCTTGGCCGTGATGATGACCCCGCTGCACGGTTTGGGCAAAACAGCTTTGATGCGGTGATTGACCTTGTGGCAGGCCCAGCCTTCCCACGATTGCTAGATTGCCTGCGCCCCGGTGGGCGCTATGCCGTGGCGGGTGCGGTTGGCGGGGCTGATGTGGCGCTTGATGTGCGCACGCTTTATTTGAAAGACCTGACATTATTCGGCTGCACGGGTTTGGATGATGGCGTTTTTGCGCAACTTATCGCCCGGATTGAGGCGGGCGATATTCGCCCGCTTGTGGCAGCAAGTTTCCCGCTACGCGAAATTGGTGCGGCCCAAACCATGTTCCAAACCAAATCCCATATTGGCAAAATCGCCCTGACACTGGAGGCACCATGACCATTTTAACCACCCATGTTGGCAGCTTGCCGCGCAGCCAAGCCGTTGTTGATTTCATTTTCGCCCGTGAGCGCAATGACCCTTATGACATGGCCGCCTTTGATGCCTGTATGGCTGCCGCGGTTGATGAAACGGTCACCAAACAGGTTGCGGCGGGTGTTGATATTGTGTCGGATGGTGAAACCTCAAAAATCAGCTACGCGACCTATGTGAAGGACCGCTATACCGGCTTTGACGGTGACAGCCCGCGCAATGCCCCGGCTGATTTGAAGCTGTTCCCCGGTTTTTTGGAACGCCTGGCCAATGAAGGCGGCACCCCAAAATATGCGCGGCCCATGTGTGTGGGTGAGGTAAAGTCAAAGGGCCAAGGCGAGCTGGCTAAGGATATTGCGAACCTGAAGGCCGCCATGGAAAAACACGGCGCAAAGCGCGGGTTTATGAACGCCGCATCGCCGGGCGTAATTTCATTGTTTTTGCAGAATGCCTATTATGCCACGCGGGAGGCATATTTGGCAGCGCTGGCCGATGCGATGAAGGACGAATACGAAACCATTGTGGCTTCTGGGTTGGATTTGCAGCTTGATTGCCCGGATTTAGCCCTGTCACGCCATATGCTGTTCACCGATTTAAGCGATGCAGAATTCGTGAAGGTTGCCGAAGGCCACATCGCCGCGCTGAACCACGCGCTGCGCGATATCGACCCGGCGCGGGTGCGCGTGCATATATGTTGGGGCAATTATGAAGGCCCGCATGTTTGTGATATTGATATGGATACGGTGTTCGCACCGCTTATGAAGGTGCGCGCGGCGCATTTGCTGTTTGAAACATCCAACCCACGCCATGGGCATGAATGGGCGGTGTTTCGCGACCGGGCAGCAGAAATTCCGGAACATAAAATTTTGGTGCCCGGAGTCGTCGATACGACGACGAATTTTGTGGAGCATCCGGAACTGGTGGCCCAGCGGCTGCGGCGGTTTGTTGATATTGTCGGGTCAGACCGGGTGATGGCCGGGTCAGATTGCGGTTTCGGCACGTTTGCGGGCTTTGGCGCGGTGGACCCGGATATCGCCTTTGCTAAACTTGCCTCACTGGCTGAAGGTGCGCGCCGGGTTAATGCGGGATGATACCTGTTGTTCTACTGCCGGGGCTTATGTGCGACGCGCGGTTGTTTGCGCCGCAAATTGCGCAGCTTTCAACCTTACATGCGGTGCATGTGGCCCCGTTTTTGGACGATAGTATTGATGCAATCGCAGCCAGTATTTTGGCGAATGCACCACCGCGATTTGCGCTTGCTGGGCTAAGTATGGGCGGGATTGTCGCCATGCGGATTGCGGCGCTGGCCCCAGACCGGGTGGACCGTTTGGCGCTGTTTGATACCAATGCGCGCGCTGAAACGATTGAAGCCCAAGCCCGTCGCGGCCCGCAAATTCAACGCGCGCAGGATGGAGGCCTGGCTGAAGTGATGCGAAATGAGATGAAGCCGCGCTATTTGGCTGAGGGGCCGGGACGCGCGGGGCTGCTTGACCTATGCCTTGATATGGCGCTGGGCCTTGGCGCCGAAATTTTTGCGCGCCAATCAACAGCCCTCAAAACCCGACCAGATCAGCGTGCCAGTTTAGCGGCCTATCACGGCCCGGTATTGGTGGCGCATGGCGTGGATGACAGCCTATGCCCGCCGGAATATCATGATGAAATGCACGCGCTTTGCGCCAATAGTATATTGCGCCGCATAAAAAAGGCGGCGCATTTGCCTACGCTGGAAAACCCCGCCGCCACCAATGCGGCCCTGATGGAATGGTTGGAGATGTAATGGACACCGCCTTGTTTGACCTGCTGCGCCGGGTAGATACGCCGACAGTTTGCAATGCGATTGAAGTGGCGCAAGGTCAGCGCGGCTTTGCCAATTTTACGCGCGGCACCATGTTTGCCAGCGCGCCGAAAGGCCCAGCCATGGTAGGCTATGCCCGCACCGCGCGCATTCGCGCCGTATTGCCACCGGATGAGCCAGCAGATGTGATCCGCGCGCGGCGCATGGGCTATTACAAATATATGTCCGAAGGCCCACGCCCGGCTGTAGCGGTGGTTGAGGATGCTGATTTTCCCAATTGCATTGGCGCCTATTGGGGCGAGATTAACACCAATATCCACCGGGCCTTTGGCCTAAACGGCGCGCTGACCAATAGTGTCATGCGTGACCTTGGTGATATGGCTGATGGGTTTCAGGTTGTGGCCGGGTCCGTTGGGCCAAGCCATGGGTTTGTGCATGTGCTGGACTATAATGCCCCTGTGCAGGTTATGGGGATGGCGGTTGCACCGGGCGCGCTTGTGCATGCCGACCGCCACGGCGCGGTGGTTGTGCCGGATGATGTAATCCCGGCTTTGGCAGATGCGATTGAACGGTTGCTGAAAACCGAACGGATTGTGTTGGATGCCTGCACGCGCCCCTTGGATTTTGAGCAGTTTGAAAAGGTTTGGGCGGCGTTTGAGGCGGCGCGTACATGAGCCTATCAAAGCTGATTGTGATGGGCGTTTCGGGCTGTGGGAAATCTACACTTGGTGCGGCAATTGCGGCAAAGTTGGGATTGGCGTTTTTGGATGGCGATACCCTGCATCCGGCTGAGAATATCGTGAAAATGGAGGCGGGCCAGCCGCTGAACGATGCAGATCGCACCCCATGGCTTGCCACGGTTGGCACGCGGTTGGCCGCACCGGGTGGGCAGGTGATTGCCTGTTCCGCGCTAAAACGGAGTTATCGCGATATGATCCGCGCTGCCGCACCGCGTGCGGTTTTTGTACATGTCCACGGGTCGCGCGATATGCTGCTTAGCCGGATGTCGTCGCGCATTGGGCATTTTATGCCAGCCGCCTTGTTGGATAGCCAACTTTCGACATTGGAAATGCCTGCGGCAGACGAGCGGGCTGTGCGCGTAGACCTTGCATTGAGCCCGGCGCAGCAATGTAACAGCGCCGTGGCATTGCTTGGTAAATACACGGATTAGCTTAGGAATATAGTTTCGAAGCCGCCGCAGATCATCCTTTGGCCACCGATAGGCTTATCGGCGCAAATTTCGCTTAAGCGAAAGTTTTGCATACCGTCAGCCATTCGCCAATCGCGTGCGGCTCCGGCTACTTCACCCCCGGCGTGCCGTCAAATTTTTTCTCAAGCGATGTCCAGCAGTCGATATAATCATCCTGCAAAGGAGCCTCGGTGGCTGCAAAGCGGGTGAGGTGCTGCGGGAAGCGGGTTTCGAACATGAATGACATGGTATTGTCGAGCTTCTCGGGTCCAAGATTGGCATTTGATGCACCCTCAAACGCCTGTTTATCGGGGCCATGCGGCAACATCATATTGTGCAAACTCATCCCGCCGGGAATGAAGCCCTGCGGTTTGGCATCATATTGTCCATATATATTCCCCATAAGCTCAGACATAATGTTCTTGTGATACCAAGGCGGGCGGAAGGTATTTTCGGCCACCATCCAGCGTTCGCGAAATAGCACAAAGTCAATATTCGCGGTTCCCGGCACGCCAGATGGTGCTGTGAGCACGGTGAAAATGGAGGGGTCGGGATGGTCAAACAACACCGCACCTACGGGGCAATAGGTGGTTAGGTCATATTTTATTGGGGCGTAATTTCCGTGCCACGCCACCACATCCAAAGGGCTATGGCCGATATGGGTTTCATGAAATCGCCCACACCATTTGACGGTAACTTTTGACGGCACCTCCCGGTCCTCAAACGCGGCCACGGGGGTTTTGAAATCACGACGGTTTGCCATGCAATTGGCACCAATGGGGCCGCGGCTGGGGAGCTCAAACTTCTGCCCATAATTTTCGCAAACAAAGCCGCGCGCTGGGCCATCGATGACTTCAACGCGGTAAACCAGCCCGCGTGGAATGATGGCAATTTCCTGAGGGGCAAGGTCGATGACACCGAGTTCAGTGCATAGCCGTAGCTGGCCCTCCTGCGGGACGATCAGCAATTCGGAATCGGCTGAGTAGAAATACTCATCGACCATAGATTTGGTAACCAGATATATATGCGTGGCCATCCCGACTTGGGTGTTTACGTCGCCTGCCGTGGTCATCGTGCGCATGCCTGTTAGCCAGGTCAGCGGGGTTTCGGAATGGGCCAGCGGGTCCCACCGATATTGGCCAAGCGATATGACATCGGGAACAATATTCGGCGCTGATGTCCAATAGGGCAGTTCAATTTTGCTAAACCGGTGCGTGTGCTTTACCGAAGGGCGGATTCGGTAGCACCATGTCCGCTCATTCTGGTGGCTGGGCGCGGTGAAGGCGGTGCCGGAAAGCTGTTCGCCATATAGGCCATAATTGCATTTTTGCGGGCTGTTCATGCCTTGGGGCAGGGCGCCGGGCAGGGCCTCCGTTTCAAAATCATTTCCAAAGCCGGGCATATAGCCGGGGGTTGTGCCTATTAAATTAGGGTCAGAGTACAGATTTCGGGTTTCAGATGTCATGACAATTCTCCTAACAACATCTACGGTGGTATTAGTTGAAAATGTAACTAACAAGGATAATCTTGGCCAATGGACGAGCGCGAAGGCTATGACATCGCCGAATTTCTACCCTATCTGCTGAATATCGCCACCGAATCTGCGGGGTATGGATTTCAGAAACACTATAAGGACCGCTATGGGTTGCTGCGTGCCGAATGGCGTGTGTTGTTCCATTTGGGCGGGTATGGTGACATGACAGCCCGTGATATTTGTGATCGGTCGCGCACCCATAAAACGAAAATTAGCCGTGCGGTGGGTGCGTTGGCCGCGCGGCGGTTTATTACCCGCACCCGGTTGGAAAGTGACCGCCGGCAAGAGATGTTGGCATTAACCAAAACGGGGGGTGCCGTATATCGGGACCTGATTGGTTTGGCCAAGGCATATGACCGGAAACTGATGGCGAGATTCACGGCGGATGAGCAGTTTGTTCTGCGAGACTGCCTTAAACGCTTAGCTTTCCGCGAAGCGTAACGAATATCGAAATTCGAACCCCAATTGTGTTTTGCGCTGTGATGCGCCACGCTTTACAAAATAGTACACAGCAGGCGGGTGAAGATATGGCGGACATACATACGCAAAGCGCAACCGCGCTGGGCCGGGCCATGGACGAAGGCCAGATCAGCGCGCCCGAAATTATGGCCGCCTATCTGGACAGGATTGAGCGCTTCAACCCCAAGATCAACGCCATTGTAGCGTTACGCCCACGCGCAGAACTGATGGCCGAGGCGGAGTCAGCCAGCCGCGGACCACGCAAAAGCTGGCTACATGGCCTGCCGTTTGCCATCAAGGATTTGCAAAATACCAAGGGGCTGCGGACCACCATGGGCTCGCCATTGTTTGCAGATCATGTGCCCACTGAGGATGATCTGCTGCCGGCACGGCTACGCGCGGCTGGGGCGATTATCATCGGCAAGACGAATACGCCGGAACTTGGGCTGGGATCAAACACGTTCAACCCCGTATATGGCGCAACGTTGAACCCCTATAATACCGCGCATACGGTGGGCGGATCATCGGGCGGGGCGGCGGCGGCGCTGGCCATGCGGATGCTGCCGATTGTCGATGGATCTGACATGATGGGCAGCCTGCGCAATCCGGCGGCTTTTTGTAATGTTTACGGATTTCGGCCCAGCTGGGGGTTGGTGCCATCCAGCCCGGCGGGTGATGTGTTTTTGCACCAGCTTTCAACCGATGGGCCGATGGGGCGCAGCCCCAGTGATATAGCCGCGCTACTGGATGTGTTGGCCGGGCCGGATGCCCGCCAGCCCAATGCCCGCAGCCAGGCCGCGCCTTTTGCCCCGCTGACGCCTGAAGCCGCGCCCAAGCGCATTGGTTGGCTGGGGGATTGGGGCGGTGCATTTACCATGGCGCCGGGCATAATAGCGCAATGCGAGGCCGGGCTGGCAGCGTTTGCGGCACTTGGCCATGAAGTGGAAACCGTGGCCCCGCCCTTTCCGGCGGATGCGATTTGGGACAGTTGGACCACGTTGCGATCATATGCCATTGCCGCCGCACAGCACGCTGCCTATCGCGATCCGGCACAGCGCGCGCAGATGAAGACAGCGCTGATTTGGGAAATTGAACGTGGGCTTGGCCTTGGCGCGATGGATATTGCCCGCGCCTCGGCCCTTGCGGCCGACTGGCAGCGCGCATTGGTGGCCTTGATGGGCCGGTTTGATGCGCTAACCCTGCCATCAGCACAGGTTTGGCCGTTTGAAATTGGGGTGGAGTATCCGACCGAAATTGCAGGCGTGCAGATGGACACCTATCATCGCTGGATGCAGGCGGTTATTCCCGTTAGCCTGCTGGGCCTGCCCGCACTGGCACTGCCCGCCGGGTTTGGCGCAAAGGGGCTGCCGATGGGCTTTCAGCTATTCGGGCTGCGCGGCGATGACCAAGGCCTACTGGCGCTGGGTGCGGCCTATCATCAGGCGGTGGATTGGCCTAATCAAATGCCGCCAGTGGAATAGGTTCTTCCTAATCACAGCTAAATCAGACTATGCTTTCTGAACCGCTTGCACTGGTCCATTCTGCGGGCTGGCAGCGTTAGGGAGCTTGGCATGATCCGCACTGGTGATGAGTATCGAAATTCCATCCGCGATGGGCGGTTGGTTTATATCAATGGTGAAAAGGTGGCCGATGTCACCACGCATCCGCAGTTTAAACCATTGGTTGATATTCGGGCTAAAATTTATGACATGGCGCATGACCCGGCAACCGCCGATGTGATGACTGTGAAGCAAGATGGCAACACAAATGCCATTGGCAATGCGTTGCCCTATACCCAAGATGATTGGTGGGCCAAGCGGCGCGCTACCGATACGATGATGGAAACCATCGGTGGTGTTGTGACCCGCGTGGGTGATGAAACCGTGGGCGAAATGTGGTCGCTGTTTGACGGTGCTGATGTTCTGGCCGAAATTGACCCGCAATTCGCCAAAAACATCGAAGACCATATTTACAAAGTGCTGCGCGAAGACCCGTTTCATGTATCAGCCAATACTGACCCAAAAGGGGATCGCTCCAAAGCTCCGCAGGACCAAGACCCGGATATGCTGTTGCATGTGGTCAAGGAAACCGATGCAGGCATTGTGGTGCGCGGTGCGAAATATGAAACCGCCGCCGCCTATGCCAACCAAGCCTTTACCAAACCGACCATCGCCAATTGGGGCAATGATGCCATGTCGGATTATGCAGTTGGGTTTATATGCGACTTAGGCTCACCGGGCTTAAAATTCATCTGCCGCACGGGGTTTGCGGGCCGCGCTTCGGCCGAGGATTACCCGCTCGCCAATAAGTTTGACGAGGTGGATACGATTGTCATTTTTGACAATGTGCTGATCCCTTGGGAAAATGTGCTGTTTTACCGCCATACCAAGGCGGCAACGTTTATTCGCGCGACATTGCATCGCTATTCGGCCTTTGCCTTTGTGCAACGAAACCTAAAAATGGCCGATATGATGATTGGCGCGGCGCTGTTTAATGTGCGCCAAACAGGGCTGGACAAGCAGCAAGCCGTGCAGGAAAAACTGGCGCAATTGGCGGTGTATCGTGAAGGGATCAACGCCCATTTGACCGGGGCGATTGCGCTGGGCGAACGATCGCCTGCCGGGCTGATGATGCCCAACCAATCGCTGCTATATACGGGCCGGGTTTTGGCCTGTAGCCAATTGCATGAAATGATGCATATTGCCCGCGAATTATGTGGTGGGCAAATCTGTGTGACACCGGATAAGGCCAGTTTTAGCCACCCTGAAACCAAGCCCTGGTTGGACAAATACTATTCCATCAACGACCATTGGGTGGCTGATGACCGGCGCAAACTACTGGCATTTGCGCGCGATTTGCTGAATTCGGACTATGCTGGCCATAGGCTAACTTTCCAGCTATTCGCCCAAGCGCCACCCTTCGCGCATTTAGCGGCGGTATATCGGAGCTTTGATTTTGATGGCCCGCTATCCTTTGTAAAATCAGCGGCGGGCCTGTCTGACAATGTAATGGCCGGGGTGAAGCCGACACAGGGCGACAGTGCGGTGCGTGACTGGTATGCTAAGGCAGAGGGAAAATGACCGAAACCTTAGACAGCCAAGCAGCCAAGGCCCTTGCCGCCAATGTAGCCGCGCCGTTTGAGCAGGCCCGCGCTATGCCGCCTGATGTGTATACATCTGATGCGTTTTTGGCGCAGGAGTTGGAGCATATTTTTCGCAAAGATTGGTTTTGTGTGGGTCGTGCTGATGCGCTGCCCAAGCCGGGTGATTATTTAACGGTCGAATTGGCTGGCCAGCCGGTGATTGTGCTGCGCGGGGCGGATGGTGCTGTTAGTGCGATGTCAAATGTTTGCCTGCACCGCATGTCAACTTTGCTGCAAGGGCGCGGGCATGTGCGCAGCATTGTTTGCCCCTATCATGCCTGGACTTACAACCTAGATGGAAAATTGCGCGGCGCCCCGGCGATGACGTTGAATGACGGGTTTAGCAAAGCAGATTATCGCCTACCCCAAATCCGCTGTGCCGAATGGCTAGGCTGGGTTTTTATATCGCTCAACCCTGATGCGCCGGAGGTTGGCATGCAGTTGGCCGGAGTGGAAAAGCTGATCACGCGCTATGACATGGCCGCCTACACCGAGACGTTTCGCGAAGAGCACGTGTGGGATACGAATTGGAAGGTTTTGGCCGAGAATTTCATGGAAAGCTACCATCTGCCGGTATGCCATGCGGGCACAATTGGAGGGCTTTCTAAGCTGGAAGATATGGTTTGCCCGCCCGGCGAGGCGGCGTTCAACTACCATACGATCTTGAAAGATGACCGGCTAAAAATTGCATTGGCACATGAGAAGAACACCACGCTTGTTGGCGATGAACGGCGGATGACCTATTTGCTCGCCGTATATCCGAGCCTGTTGATCACGCTGACGCCCGGCTATTTTTGGTATTTGTCGCTGCATCCCAAGGGGCCGGGGCAGGTACAAATTACATTTGGCGGTGGGATGAGCCCGGATTACGTGCATGACGAAGCAGCACAGGCGCATTTTGTACAGCTCAAAACATTGCTGGATGAGGTGAATGTTGAAGACCGGGGCTGCACCGAAAAGGTGTTTCGGGGCCTGTCGTCAAGCCTTGCGGCGCCGGGGCACTTGTCACATCTTGAACGCCCGAATTATGACTTTGCGCATTACCTAAATGCCAGCGTGAACGGGCAAGCAAAATGACGACCCCCAACCCGGCCCTGCGCGCGGCTTTCATCCAAGGGATGAGCCATGCTGCGGCCACGGTGAACATTGTTACCACCGATGGGCAGGCCGGGCGGGCCGGGGTTACGGTGTCGGCCATGTCATCGGTTTCAGCCGATGCGCCGCGCCCCACATTGCTGGTTTGTGTGCATCATCAAAGCCCGGCAGCCGCGATGATTATTGAAAACGGCGTGTTTTGTGTGAATGTGCTGAAAGACGATCAGGCCTATATTGCCGATACGTTTGCCGGGCGGTTCAAAGACCAGGTGGCCGATAAATTTGACTGTGCCGATTGGGTGAATATGCCCAGCGGTGCGCCGCGCGTGGTAAACCCGCTGGTAGGGTTTGATTGCCGGGTCGTTTCAGCCGAACAGGTTGGCACGCATTTTGTGGTGATGGGTGAAGTTGAGGATGTGTTTGTTGCCACGCGCGGTGCCCCACTGATTTACGCAAACCGCGCCTATGGGGCAGCATCGCGGATTGAGTCAGCCGAGTCGATTGCCGCGGGCAAAGCAGCGGCAAGCAGCATATTGGCCTTGGCCTGTTTTCATACCTTCGGGCCATATGTGCTGCCCGGCCTGATGGCGCAAATGCTGGCAGGGCATCCAAACATGCAATTCAACCTGATTGAGGGTGATCAGCGCCGCGTGCAAGCAGCATTGCTGGCGGGCGAGGCTGAGCTTGGCTTGCTCTATGATATGGGCTTGGCGGAAGGGCTGGCGGCGACACAGTTGACTGCGCTTTTACCTTATGTGCTGCTGGCCGAAAATCACCCGCTGGCGAGCCATGAAACATTGCGCCCGCACGACCTTGCCCCGCATCCGATGGTGCTGCTGACCGCCCCGCCAAGCGGCAGCTATTTTACTGATATTATGCAGGCCGCTGGGCAGGTGCCAAATATCGTGCTCCGCTCAGCCAGTTTTGAAATGGTGCGCGGATTTGTGGGCCATGGGCTGGGCTACACCATTTTAGCCACGCGCCCGGCAGGAGATGTGAGTTATGATGGCCGCAAGCTAGTTTGCCGCCCACTGATAACTGATGCCGCGCCCAGCCGTGTAGTGCTGGCCCAAAGGGTGGGGGCCACGCTTTCACCTTTGGCCAAGCAGTTCGCGGCGGCTTGCACAGCATTCTTTTCAACCCAAACCAAGTAGTAGGACGAAATGGCGCATCAACGACTTCGCAAATTCAACACACGTGATACTTATCCAGAGCAGAAGCTTGATAATGACCTGTGCCAAGCGGTGATAACCCGTGGCGGCGCGACCGTGTATTTGCGCGGCCAATGCCCGCAAGACCTTGATACAGCGCAGAACATTAACACCCATGACCCGGCTGAACAGGCGCATAAGGTTATGCAAAATATCCGCCAATTGATTGAGGAAGCGGGCGGGACGATGCAGCATTTGGTGAAACTGGTGGTTTACCTAACCGATGTGCGCCATCGCGAGGCGGTGTATCGGGTGATGGGCGAATATATCAAAGGCGTGCATCCGGTGTGCACCGGGCTCACGGTTGTGGCGCTCGCCCGGCCCGATTGGTTGGTTGAAATTGATGCCGTGGCGGTTATTCCTGATGAGGCAGGCGCATGACCTTTTCCATAGCCGCACGCTGTGCTGAAACCGGGATGTTTGGTATGGCGATCAGCTCGTCGTCACCCGCCGTTGCAGCGCGCTGTCCACATGCGCGGGCAGGTGTGGGGGCGGTGGCCAGCCAAAATATTACCGACCCGGCGCTAGGGTCGAAAGTGTTGCAGGCGATGGGCGCTGGGGCCAGTGCGGCGGACGCGATTTCCGCGCAGATGGATGCGCCTTTTATAGACTATCGCCAGTTGCTGGCGGTTGATGCGCAGGGCCGCACCGCCAGCCATTCGGGGGCGCAAGTGCTGGGTGTTTGGGCCGTTGCGGATGGTGACAATGCCATTGCCGGGGGCAATCTGTTGGCAAATCCACAGGTGCCGCAAGCCATGATTGATGGGTTTGCCGCAACCAAAGGCCATTTGGCGGACCGCCTGCTTGCAGCCTTGCATGGCGGGTTGGCCGCAGGGGGTGAGGCGGGGCCGGTGCATTCAGCAGGTTTATTGGTCGTTGATCAGCAAAGCTGGCCGCTGGTTGAGCTACGTTGTGACTGGGAAGAAGCCTGCCCAATTGCCCATATTTCGGCTGCCTGGGTGGTTTATAAACCACAAATGCTGGCTTATGTTGACCGGGCGCTAAACCCAACGGTTGCGCCGTCATACGGCGTGCCGGGTGATGAATAAGGCGGGCGGCTAATGGCGCTGCGCTGCACGTTGCGACAATTGGAATATTTGGTTGCGGTGGGTGAAAGCGGTTCAATCACCGGGGCGGCACAGCGTTTGAATGTGTCTCCACCATCAGTTTCTACCGCCATTTCCCAGCTTGAAGCGGCGTTTGGTTTGCAACTTTTCGTGCGCAAACACGCGCGCGGACTGTCGCTCACCCAAGGTGGGCGACAGTTTATGGACCAAGCCCAGAATGTTTTGCGCGGCGCGGCGATGCTGGGAAACCTTGCCAACACGATCACCGGGCAAGTGGGCGGCCCATTGCATGTAGGTTGTTTATTGACCTTTGCGCAAATTGTGCTGCCAAAGCTGCGCCGCAGCTTTGAAACCGCCAATCCGGGCGTGGCGTTTCATCAAAGCGAGCAACATCAGGCACAATTGATTGACGGGTTGCGCGCCGCTCGGCTGGATGTCGCGCTGACCTATGATCTTGATATCCCTGCTGATTTGGAATTTCTACCGCTTGTCAGCCTGCCACCTTATGCAATATTTGCAGCCGACCATCCGCTTGCCGGGCGGGCCCGTATTACGCCTGCTGAACTAGCGCCGCTGCCGCTGGTGCTGCTGGACCTACCGCTAAGCGTTGACTATTTCCACGCCATATTTGCCGCCGATAACCTGCGCCCGAACATTGCGGAACGCACGCAAGATATGGCCGTAATGCGCAGCCTTGTGGCCAATAAGTTCGGCTATTCCATTGCCAATATTCGCCCGCAATCAGATGTAGCCCCTGATGGTGGTTTGCTGGCTTCGGTGCCAATATTTGGCAGCTACCGACCTTTACGGATGGGGTTGGTGATGGCGGAGGGGGCGGAAAACCTGCAAAATATCCGCAGCTTTATTGCCCATTGCCGCTGCCATTTACGCGCTACAACGCCCGAATTTGAGGAGCCATAACCCCCATGCCCAGCCGCGATCCACGCCATGACATTTTGTTTGAACCCATGGCCATTGGCCCGCTTGTCGCCAAAAACCGGTTCTTTCAGGTGCCCCACTGCAATGGCGGCGGCTACCGAGACCCTTCAGCCGTGGCGGCCATGCGTGGGGTGAAGGCCGAAGGCGGCTGGGGGGTGATTTTTACCGAACAGACAGAAATGCACCATAGTTCGGAAATAACGCCCTTTATTGAACTGCGCCTATGGGATGATGCTGATATGCCGGGGCTGGCGCGGATGGCCGAACGGATGAAAAGCCACGGCGCGCTGGCAGGTATTCAACTCGCTTATTCCGGCATCAATGGTCCGAATTTTTATAGCAAAGATGTGCCAATGGCGCCAACGGCCCTGCCGATCCGCACGTTCACGAATGACCCTGTGCAGGCCCGCGCGATGGATAAACAAGACATTCGCAACCTGCGCCGCTGGTTTGTAAATGCCGCCCTGCGCAGCCAACGGGCCGGGTTTGATATGATTTGCCTTTACGGCGCGCATGGGTTTGGAGTGTTTCAACATTTTCTAAGCCGGGCGACCAACCAACGCAGCGATGAATATGGCGGCAGCCTGCAAAACCGGGCGCGGTTTGTGGCCGAGGTGGTGCAAGATATTCGCGACGCGGTGGGCGAAACGATGGCGTTAAGCCTACGGCTTTCGCTCGATGAGGTTGTGGGCGATCTGGGGTTTTCCAACGCTGAACTGCGTGACTTCATCGAATTACACAGCGAATTGCCTGACCTGTGGGACCTTGCCCATGGCGCATGGGAAGATTGTTCCGGCCCGTCGCGGTTCAAAGATGAAGGCGCGCAGGCCCCGTTGGTGTCGGGGATAAAGGCACTTACATCGCGGCCCGTGGTGGGCGTGGGCCGGTTTACCAGCCCTGACACTATGGCCGGGATGATCCGCTCTGGTACGCTTGATTTTATTGGCTGTGCGCGGCCCAGTATTGCTGACCCGTTTTTGCCGTTGAAAATTGAGCAAGGCCGCAGCGCGGATATTCGGGAATGTATTGGCTGCAATATTTGCATTACCGGCGATATGACAAGTTCCATCAGCCGCTGCACCCAAAACCCAACCTTTATGGAGGAATGGCGCAAAGGATGGCACCCAGAGCGGATGAACGCGAAGGGCCGCAGCGAAACGGTGTTGGTCGTCGGTTCCGGCCCTGCGGGCTTGGAAGCGGCGCTGGCTTGCGCCAAGCGCGGCTATGATGTGGCGCTGGCTGAGGCTGGCACACAGTTCGGCGGGCGGGTGGCGCGTGAACGCCTGCTGCCGGGGCTTTCGGCCTGGGGGCGGGTGGCGGATTATCGCACCTACCAGCTAAGCCAATTGCCCAATGTGCAAACCTATCTAGACTCGGTGTTGACCGCTGAAAATATTCTGGAATTTGGCTTTCAAAACATAGCGATTGCGACCGGCTCCCATTGGCGGGCCGATGGTGTTGCACGCTCACATGTGGTGCCCATGGCAATGGATGCCGCCATGGCGGTTTATACACCTGATGACATTATGGCCGGGCGGCTGCCCAAAGGCAGAGTCGTGGTTTATGATGATGACCATTACTATATGGGTGGCGTTTTGGCAGAGCTTTTGGCCAAAAACGGGGCCGCAGTCTCGCTTGTGACACCCTCGGCCTATGTCTCAGATTGGACGTTGAACACGCTGGAGCAGGCAGCCGTGCATCGGCGGCTTTTGGATGCGGGGGTGGGTATTTGCTTAAATACCGATGTGGCATCAGTTCAGGCGAGCGGCGTTGAAACGCGCTGTATTTATTCTGATCGGCGGGGCCATATGGGCTGTGATGCCGTGGTCATCGTCGGATCACGCCGCAGCGACGATGGGTTGTATCATTCCGTTTTGGCGGCCAAAGCAGGTTGGGCGGATGCAGGAATACTGAGCGTGAAGCTAATCGGCGATGCAGCCGCACCCGGCCCTATCGCTTGGGCAACCTATGCCGGCCACCGCTTTGCGCGTGAACTGGATGAACCGGATTTAGGTGACGCGCTGCCATTTCGCCGCGAGGTCGCCGGGTTGAGCACCGATTGGAGCCACTGATGACAGCGCTTGAAATACTGGCCAAACTGATTGGGTTTAAGTCAATTACCAATACGCCGAATGCGCCAATTATTGATTGGGTTGAAGCCTATTTGCAGGGCCTTGGTTTTGCGGTGCACCGGATTGCGCGGGGTGAAAAATCGGGACTATTTGCGCGCATTGGCCCCGCAGGCGATGGCGGCATTCTGCTTTCCGGGCATAGCGATGTGGTGCCGGTTGAAGGGCAAAACTGGCAGCGTGACCCCTTTGCGCTAACCCGTGAAGGCGACCGCGTATTTGGGCGCGGCACCACCGATATGAAGGGGTTTTTGGCGGTGGCACTGGCGATTGCCGCGCAAGCCGCCCATTCAACTTTGCGCAAGCCACTAATGTTGGCGATATCTTATGATGAAGAAATTGGCTGTCGCGGCATTGCAGCCATGATAGGCCAGATGATCCCGACTATTGGTACGCCAGAATTGGTAATTGTGGGGGAGCCGACGGGGCTGCGCCTTGCGCTGGGGCATAAGGGCAAGGCTGCATATAGGGCAATTTGCCACGGCACGGCGGGCCATTCAGCCATGGCACCGCAGTTTCAAAACGCTCTGCATTTAGCGGCAGATTTTCTGGGCGTACTGCGTAAGCAGCAATTGATACTGGCTGAAACCGGCGCGCGCGACATGGATTATGACATCCCCTATGCCACCATTCATGCCGGGCGGATGCAGGGTGGCATAGCACTAAACATTGTACCAGACCGCGCCGAAATAGATTTTGAAATTCGCCATTTGGCAACACAAACAGCCGCAGACTTGCTAGCGCCAATTGCCGCGCATGCAGCAGAAATAAGCGCCGGGGCCCAAAAGCTGCACCCAATAGCGGCCATAGAGATTATTGAAATCAGCCAATATCCCGGCCTTGCCAGCAAAGTTGATAACCCGGCTGTCATGCAGGCAGCGGCCGCGCTATCTGGTATTGCGCCGATCAAGGTATCCTATGGCACGGAAGCAGGCTTTTTTACTTGGCTTGGGCTGCCCACAATCGTTTGGGGGCCGGGCGACATGGCCCAAGCCCACCAGCCGGACGAATATATTGAAATCGCCCAGCTGGCCGAATGTGAAGCCCGGCTTGCACAGTTAATTTTGTCCTAAAGCGGGGCGTAATCAAGCTTGCCGCTGCCATCGGCGGGGCCGGTCACCTTATAGGGGGCGTCCAGCCCGCGATGGTTTACAAAGAAAGTGATCAGTCCACCCTCAATTTTTGGCGGGGCCAATTGGTCGAGGTCGGGCAGGTCAAAGTCTCCCACGCGCAGGCTGAACTGATCCCAAGGCAATTCTTCCTCGGCGGCATAGCGCTTGAGAAAATCTGCGCGGTAAGGCTCGGCGCTTTCAATAACGCCATAATCCATTTCATGTGCGAAATGGTTCAGCGCTTGGGCAAGCAGCACAATCTGCGCCGGGTCTTGCACGAATGGAGCAGCAGCAAACAGGTCTGCCAGCGAATGATATTCATCAGGGCCGACTGTGGCACAAAGCTTGTCATCATCATCATAGCCGAAACCGACATAAGGCAGGGTATCAGACATCGAAATTTCTCCTTTTCGTTGTGATCAGCATTGGCGCGGCTATTCCGCGACCTGCCATGCGGTGTTGATCCATTTATCTTCCAGCGCGGTTAGTTTGCCAGAGGGTTCTTGTTTTTTGAACATCTTCGGCTCACCGGTGATCGGGTCGGGGATGACAACGAAGAACGTATGCCCGTCTTTGTTGCCCCAGTTGGTATCGGCTATCACAAATTGCGGCGGCTCCAGATTGTCGATGACGTTGTTGCTAAACTCATCATCCGTCCAGGTGCCAATGGCCTTCTTCATGCTTTCAACCTTCTCGGCGAGGGCCGCGTTGCTCACAACTTTCCCTGCATCTTCTTGCTTTTTCTTCCATTCCTTGGCGCGTTCGGTGGCCATGTAATCGCGCAGGTCTTCGGTGGCGTCATCAACATGTTTCTTCAACTCACCCGGTGTCATTGCCTCGGTTGGGCGCTTTGCGCGCGCAGCCTCCAACAAGGCGGCCCCACCAGAAAACAGCTTCCAGCCGCCCATTGTGTCTAGCTGCTGATCAAATAACATGCCGGTTTTTTCTGCCGCCATATCTGTTGTGGCCATCTTTTTGCCCGGCTCAAGAATGTGCTTTTCAATCGCCTTGGCCGCGTCTCCACCCTCTTTCAAAACATCAAGCGAGGGGTGGTCATGCGTGCCGCCAAAGGCATGGATACCCGAAGTCGACAGATCAATCATGCCCGCATCCTCTGGGGTGGCCATGAATTTCTCGATCAGCCCGGTGACAACTTTAGTCGTGCGCACGCCCGGTGGATCAATCGGAATGCGTTCCTTTTTGGCATCCAATTTATAGCTGCCATCTGGGTTCAGCTCATAATTTGTGCTGGAGACGTCTTTTTGCGTTGGGCTACCGCCATTCAACACGTTTGAAGGCTGGGTTGAGAATCCGCCGCCCGGTAGTTCCCAAGGCTTATATTTGCCGGGGCAAACAGCAGTAATAAAGCTGTCGCTTTTGCACAGGTTCACAATTTTCACACCGGTTTCGCTACCGGCCTCTTCGCCAGCCGCTTCCAGTGCAATGCGGGTGATCGTGGTGATAAACTGCGGCTTGGTGGTAATCGCCGTGCCGGTCGATTTGTCGATTATCTGGAAATTGCCTTTGGTCGAGGATCCATCCGCCGAAGCGCCGGTTTCCGATGTGGCGTCATACCGAAAGGTCAGCCCATCGGCGAGCGAAGTCTGGATTTTGCCGCGCACCTCTGGCCATTTTGCCGGATCGGGCAGCTGATCCTTGATTTTTTTCATCCCATCGGGGGAGGAAAAGAGGTTGCGCTCGAGCTGCTTTTGCTCAACCGAATTGGCCTGCATCGCACCGGCGGTGGCCACCGTATATTCCCAGCTGCGCATCAACTGGTTATCATCGGCAGGCAGTTTTTCAATTTTGATGGCTTTGACAGTGTCGCCCTGGGCCGTGGTGAATTGGCCTTTCATGGCCACTTCGGTAATACCGGCCATGGCCTTGGCGGGATCATTATCAACCATGCGGCGCGCCGGGCCGGTGGCAAAGCATGACCCGACTGGGCCTTGGTCCAGCGGCGTAAACATCGCCGACATGACCGAACCTTTGACATCATCCTTGGTAACGTCACCGGGCGCTTTGCCAAGGTTGCGCGCCACAAGTTTTTGGCCGGTGACAGAGGTTGGCGGCGTGGTAATCCCGTCTAGAACACCCTGACATTTCTGTTTATGGGACGGGTCGTTCATCTTTTCCGCCATATCGGCGAAATGCATGTTCATGCCCGGCGTTTGGTTTTGCATCGAACCGGGGTGGAAGTTCATCATCGCCAGCGCTTCTTGGGCCTTAGGCGATGTGGTGTCGATTTTGCCATCATCGCCAACCATTGCCCCGCCAACATAGGCTGCGCGTTTTTGCTCAAGCTTTTTGAACGATGAGCCGTCGGGGACAGTTGCAGGATCGGGCTTGTTCAGCCCGCCACCTTGGACGAATTTGTCCATGTTTTCAAAATAGTCGCCGCCCATGGCAGCACCCATTTTCATGGCGCTTTCGGCATATTTGCGTTGGCCTGCGGCATCGCTATATGCGTTGCCGTCTTTGTCTTTAAACCCGTCTTTTAAGCCGCTCGTCACGCGGCCAATACCATCGGCCAAATTGCCCCGATCATCAGATTTTTTGACAAGCTCTAGGGCCTGCTGGCCGAATGCCGGGTCAACATTGAACGCGCCCAGAACCTTGGCCACATCCTCATCAGACATCGGTTTTTTCGCATCGGGCGACAGCGCGCCCATGTTTACAGCGTCAAGCATGTCTTTTTTGGCTTGCGCGGCTGTGGCCTTTTCCTTTTCCGCCTTTACCTTGTCTTTTGCGGCGTCAATGGCGGGCAAATGGTCATTATGTGCCTTTGTGGTGGCGCTGACACTTTGATTCGCAACCTTGATTTTCTCAACATCTGCTTCGGCCTTGGCTTTGGCGGCATCTGCTGCGCGCTTAAGCGTGGTCATTTTGGTGATCAGATTGGCCTGCTCGGCGGTGCTTAGCTTGGTCAAATCACCAGGGATAGATTTTTGAAACGCCGTCAGCTCTGCGCGTGCGGCTTTAGACAGGCCATCAGATGCACTGGCTTCAGCGGTGGCTGTGGTTACAGCCAGCTTAGCCGCGTCATAGGCGGCCCGCAGGGTTTTAAGCTCGGCGTTTGCGGCTTCTACCTCTGCCTTTGCGGTGTCGACTGCTTCTTTGGCTTTGGCAATGCCCGCCGGTGTTGGTTCGAGATCGCCAAACTTGCCGTCCATCTGGCTCATCACGGCAATGGCGGCCTCAAAGCTTTTGGGGTTTGTGCGGGCCAGCTGCACAAGCTTCAGCTGCTGAGCTTCTGGCAGATCAAGGTCTTTTAGTTTCTCTTTTTGTTTTTTGTCATTCTCGCTGAGCACACCAATAGCATCGCCGACGACTTGCGCAAGGTCTTCGGCCTTCTCAACAATCTCGTCGGTGACCTCGACTATCTTTTCTTTAACTTCGTCAATAACCTCGTCAATAACCTCGCCAACGTCTTCAATCTTCTCCTTCACCGCATCAACGACCGTATCAAAGAACGAGGGCGGTTCAATTTTAGCAATGGCCTTTTTCATCTGCGACAGCATCGCCTTGGCAGCCTCATATTCCTTGGACTCCATGGCCCGCTTGAAACCTTCTTCGGCCGCGGTCAGCGCATTTCTGAGCGTTTCATCCGCATGTTCAAGCTTCTCGGCCATTTCCTTACTGACAACGCCATAAGCCTTGGCCAAAACCGGGCCGGTCTTATCCTCCTCAGGTGTTTCTGGGGCGTCACCATCGTCGCCAGTTGGCGCGTCATCCGGTGTATCATCTCCGCTGGTTGCCTCGGGCTGTGCTCCGTCTTCATCATCACCATCAGACATGGTGGCGCCACCTGGTAGCTCGATCACAATTTTTACCGGAACACCGCGCTGCATGAAATGCTGGCGGATCAGTTTGGGGAAATTGCTGGGCGGTTCTTCATCGACAACCAAAAATATGGTTTTGCCTTCAGCGCGCATCTGCCCTTTGATGCCCTTGGCCCCGCCACCATTGGACTTGGCCTGTATGCGCATCATTTCAGGGTTTTTCTTCGGGTCCGCCTCAACGACCAACCCTTCCTTGCCCATCAAAACCGCAAAATTGAGCAGCCGTTTGCGGGCCATCTGCAGATGGCCTCCCAGTGCTACACCTTGTTCTTTAAGGACTTTTTTATCAATCTTGGCCATGGTCAATTCCTTATCTGAATTCGCCTGAGCATGGGGTCAGGCAAGCAGTGGCATGTTGCCGTTCAAATGAGATTGAGCTTTAAAACTGCTAATCAATATGCGGATAGTGCAAAATAATAATACAACACTAGCCTCATTGAACGCTTTGCGTCCAGTGTTACACCGAAGTTTATGGTATTTTTTTGGAAAATCCCCTCGTTTCGGGGCAGGGGCAGGGGCAGCGGCGCGCAGTTGCGCGCCGCTGCCCTATCAGTTCAAGCTTGGATCAATTGCTTTGCAAGCCGCCACAAGGCCTTTTACAGCCTCAACTGACTTTTCAAACATCGCCATTTCATCTTTGTTCATCGAGATTTCGACAACGCGTTCAATACCACCGGCACCGATGACCGTTGGTACGCCGACATACATGGATTTCAGGCCATAAGCGTTTTCAACATGGGCCGCACAAGGCAGCACGCGTTTTTGGTCTTTTAGATAGGCCTCGGCCATTTGAATGGCACTTGCAGCGGGGGCGTAGAAGGCCGAGCCAGTTTTTAGCAGGCCAACAATTTCAGCGCCGCCATCACGGGTGCGCTGAACAATCGCGTCAAGTTTGTCTTGGGTTGTCCAACCCATATTCACCAAATCTGGCAAGGGAATGCCAGCCACGGTTGAATAACGGGTCAACGGCACCATCGTGTCGCCATGGCCGCCAAGTACAAAAGCCGTAACGTCCTTGACAGAAACGTGAAACTCCTCAGCCAAGAAATGGCGGAAGCGCGCGGAATCTAGAATACCCGCCATGCCGCAAACCTTTTTCACGGGCAGGCCCGAGAATTGTTGCAAAGCCCATACCATCGCGTCCAGCGGGTTGGTGATACATATAACAAAGGCGTCAGGGGCGTGGGCCGCAATGCCTTCGCCAACCGATTTCATAACTTTAAGGTTGATGCCCAGCAGGTCATCCCGGCTCATCCCCGGTTTACGGGGCACGCCAGCGGTGACGATGCACACATCGGCGCCGGCAATATCGGCATATGAATTGGCGCCTTTAAACACGGCGTCAAAGCCACTTACGGGTGCGCTTTCCGCGATGTCGAGCGCTTTGCCCTGCGGTATGCCTTCGGCGATGTCAAACAGAACCACGTCACCGAGTTCGGCCAAGCCAGCCAGATGTGCCAAGGTGCCGCCGATCTGGCCTGCGCCGATCAATGCGATTTTCGATCTTGCCATTGCAAGTCTCCTGATTGGTGAGATTACCGGCAATGGACTAGCGCTATCTGCCAGATTTCGCAAGTGCGAGATAGGCCGTAGGCTGGCAAACATGGCCATTGCGGCCTATTGCTACGCATTCTGGCGTAAAGTTTCTATGATTCTTGACCTAAATTTCTTTCTATTTGCGATACCGGCCGTGCTATTTGCGGGCCTGTCCAAGGGTGGATTCGGGTCTGGTGCGGCCTTTGCTGCGGCCCCGTTTTTAGCGCTGGCCATTGAACCGGCCTTGGCCGTGGGCCTAATGTTACCGCTGCTAATGCTGATGGATGTTGCTGGTTTGCGAGCATTTTGGCGGGGCTGGAATTGGCCTGTGGCGCGGGCGCTGATGATTGGCATGGTGCCCGGCGTGTTGATTGGCGCGCTGATATTTCGCCAAACCAACCCCGATGTGTTGCGGTTTTTAATAGGCAGCGTGGCGGTGGGGTTTGTGCTGTTTCAATTTGCCAAAGCGCGCGGCTGGCTCCAAATTGCCAAACGCGCGCCGAGCACCCCGCGCGGTATTTTATGGGGGTCAATCGCCGGGTTTACGAGCTTTGTCAGCCATGCCGGCGGGCCACCGGCCATGGTTTATTTGCTGTCACAATCGTTGGATAAGCGCGCCTTTCAATCGACCACCGTGCTGGCGTTTTGGTGGGTGAACCTGATCAAAGTGCCGCCCTATGCAATGATTGGCATGTTCACGCCACAGACACTGTTGGCAAATGTCTTCCTTGCGCCCGTTGCACTGATTGGCGTGATGAGTGGCGTTTGGCTGCATAATCGCATGTCGGACAGGCTGTTTTTTGGCTTTGCCTATGTGTTTTTATTACTGACCGGGGCCAAGCTCATTTACGACGCGCTTACCTAAAGGGCAGCTAGGGCCGCGCGTAAAGGCAGGCTGTTTTGCGCCCTTGGTCTTGCGCGGCCCTGCAACGCTGGTCTATGTTGCGCCGCAACAAATGGCAGGCTTGGAGGTCTGAATGCACCCTTATCGCTCGGTTTTATATATGCCCGGTTCCAATGCACGCGCGCTTGAAAAGGCGCGTAGCTTGGATGTGGATGCGTTGATTTTGGACCTAGAGGATGCAGTGGCCCCAGCCGAAAAGCCCGCCGCGCGGGCGTTGGTTTGCGCTGCGGTAAAAGCGGGTGGTTTTGGGGCAAGAAGGGTGCTGATTCGTGTGAATGGCGCTGATACTGAATGGGGTGCGGCTGACCTTGCTGCCGCCATAGACGCCGCGCCGCATGGCATTTTGCTGCCCAAAGTGAATGGCCCAGAAGATTTTGCGGCGCTGGCGGCGCTGCTGGATGGGCATTCCACCCAAATATGGGCGATGATGGAAACCCCATTGGCTGTGTTGAATGCCGCCGCAATTGCCGCGGCACCACAGCTTGCGGGCATGGTGATGGGCACTAATGACCTTGTGAAAGATCTTGGCATTACGTTGCGCGCCGATCGGGCGCAAATTGCCACGGCACTGTCACTTTGCTTGCTCGCGGCGCGGGCCCATGGGGTGGTGTGCGTGGACGGCGTTTATAATGCGTTTAGGGATGATGACGGGTTGCGCGCGGAATGCGAACAGGGGCGCGATATGGGGTTTGATGGTAAAACCCTGATCCACCCCGCGCAATTGGCGGTGGCGAATGCGGTATTTGCACCAGACCCCGCTGCGCTTGAATTGGCGCAGCGCCACATAGCCGCCTATAGCGCCGCTTTGGCTGATGGGTTGGCCGTGGCTGTGGTTGATGGCAAAATTGTAGAAAACCTGCATGTTGCAGGTGCAAAAAACCTCATCGCGCGGGCAGAAATGATTGCCTTGCGCACCAAAGATGCGCAACAGTAGCGCTAAACAACAGGGGATGGTCTGATGTTCGTACTGGTACTGGGCATTGTGCTTTGGTGGTTGGCGCATTTGCAAAAATCGGTAACGCCGCGCTTTTGCGATGCGATGACCGAACGCTTTGGCGAAGAGCGCCGCCGCGGCATAATTGCGGGCCTGATCTTACTGTCGGTCGTGTTGATGATTATTGGCTTTCGCATGGCTCCATATGCGCATTTATACACTACGCCAAGCTGGGGTATTCACTTAAATAACCTATTAATGCTCATTGTCATTTTCTTGCTAGGAGTTGGCCGATCATCGGGGCGGGCGCGCTGTTGGTTGCGCCACCCGATGTTGTTGGGCATCGTTATTTGGGCGGGCGCGCATTTGCTGGTGAACGGTGATCTTGCTTCGCTGGTTCTATTCGGCGGGCTGGCCGCTTGGGCCATTGTTTCCATACTCACCATTAATATGCGCGACGGTAACTGGGCGCGACCAGACCCCGGCCCGCTAAAGGGTGATGTTAAACATATTGCGCTGACTGTCGCGATATTTGCGGTAATTTCGGGCATTCATTACTGGATCGGCCCATCACCATTCCCCGGGGGTTGAATGCAAGCCTATCGTTTACTGACTGAAGACGACAGTTCAGAGTTTTGCCACAAAGTGTCGCGCGCCCTTTCCAAAGGATGGGTGCTCTATGGCAGCCCGACGATGGCGTTTGATGCGGCGCGCGGTGCAATGCGTTGTGGGCAGGCCGTGGTGAAAGACTATGACGGCCCGTATCTACCCGAGATGAAGCTTGGGGCGATTTGAGGATGTCCAAGGTAAATTCGGGCCGATTCTTTGAAGATTATCGTATCGGCGACAGGTTGGCCCATGCTGTGCCGCGCACAGTTTCACCGGGGCTTCGTGACATTTATACCGCACTCTATCCCAGTCGGTTCGCGCTTTATTCATCAGATGAATTTGCGCGCGCTTCGGGGTTGGATGCCAGCCCGGTTGAAGATTTGGCCGCATTCCATTTGGTTTTTGGCAAAACCGTGCCCGATGTCAGCCTGAATGCGGTGGCGAATTTGGGCTATGGTGAGGGGCGGTTTTTAGCACCTGTCTGGCCGGGTGATACGCTGCGCGCGGAATCTGAAGTGATTGGGCTGAAGCAAAACTCTAGCGGAAATACCGGGGTCCTGTGGGTGCGCTCGCGCGGGTTCAACCAGCATGGGGCCGCGGTGTTAGAATATTGCCGCTGGGTAATGGTTAATAAGCGCGATGCGGCTGCGCCTGCGCCAGAAACAGTGGTGCCTGCGCTTATAACAGTTGTGGCTCCGGGCGATCTGGCTGTGCCCGAAGGGTTGGATTTTAGCCGCTATGATTTTGCGCTGGCAGGCGAGCCACACCGGGCGCGCGATCATGCGGTTGGCGAGATCATTGACCATGTTGATGGCGTAACCGTGTCTGAGGCCGAGCATATGCTGGCCACCCGCCTGTGGCAAAACACCGCCAAAGTACATTTTGATGCAACAGCCCGGCCCGACGGCCGGCGGCTGATTTATGGTGGTCATGTCATTTCTATGGCGCGGGCGCTGTCGTTTAACGGGCTGGCCAATGCGCAGATGATTGTTGCGATCAATGCCGGTGCGCATGCCAACCCCTGCTTTGCAGGCGATACGATTTGCGCCTGGTCTGAGGTTTTGGACATAGTTGATACAACCGCACCCGGCGTGGCGGCGTTGCGACTGCGGTTAGTGGCAACGCGGGGGCATCAGGTGGCGGGTGCGCTGCGCGGAGATGATGGGAAATACCTGCCAGATGTGCTGCTTGATCTGGATTACTGGGCGCTGATGCCAGCATGAGCAAGCCGACCCCCAAAGTCTGTGTCATAGGGTTGTAGAAAACGGGCACGGCTTCAGTGACAAAAGCGCTGAGGATGTTGGGTTTGCGTATGGGCCATGCAACCAAGCGGTTGGCACAAGAAGTAAATTGGGGCGCATCAGATCCTACTGCACAAATTATAGACATCGCAGCAGATATTTTGGCCCAAAATGACGGGGTTGGCGATAGCCCCTATGGCTTTATATATGACAGTATTGATCGCTGCTTCCCGGATACAAAATTTTATACTCACGACGCGGGATTATAAATCTTGGTCTGAAAGCTACCGCGCTTATTTTCCCAATATTAACAACCCGCTTAGGCAATGGATGTATGGCGTGCCTTGTCTGACGGGGCATGAAGACACCTACCAAGCCGTGTTTGAGCGGCAAAACAGAGAAATTTGCGACTATTTTTCCAATCGTCCGAATGACTTACTACAAATGGACGTTGGGGCAGGCGATGGTTGGGAGAAGTTGGTTACGTTTCTAAGCCCGACTCATTTGCAGTTTCCACATGTTAACCGCCGAACGGCGACATAATGGCGCTGTTGTATTTTCACAATTGCCCGTATTCCTATGCGCTGCCGCAACTTGGTGCCTTTTATCTGGTTTCACCCCAACGCATGGGCTAAGCCTAGTGGAAATGGGCCTGAGGGCCGGAAATGATATTGGGGGACCAATGGCAGACGTGAACCGGGGCGAACGCCCGCTTTCGCCACATCTTAGCATTTATCGGTTTCAGTTTACGATGTTGACTTCGATTTTGCACCGCATAACCGGCACGGGGCTGGCCGCGGCGGCGGTGCTTGTTGTGTGGTGGTTTTTGGCGCTGGCAATCAGTGAGGATTACTTTGAAACCGCCAATGCAGTGCTGAATTCCATTCTGGGTTCAATTGTGCTGATCGCAGCACTTTGGGGGCTCGCTTATCATTTTTGCAACGGGATCCGACATTTGTTTTGGGATATCGGTAAAGGGTATGAGTTGAAGGCCGCCTATGCTAGCGCCATCGCCGTTTTTGCGGGCTCGATCGTGATTACAGTTTTGGTCGTTATTTTGGCGCAGGGGGTCTGATCCATGAGCTATAAAACCGATAGACAACGCGTCGAAGGCCTCGGCACGGCCCATGACGGCGTGCATCATTTCTGGGTACAGCGGCTTACGGCTGTGGCACTTATCCCGTTGGCGGCGCTGTTTGTGTTGCCCTTCGCCTATAACCTTGGTGGTGATTTTGATGACGTGCGGCAGGCTTACGCCCATCCGATCAATGCCATCATCGCCATTTTGTTCTTTGGGGTGATGTTTCGCCACCTTCAGCTGGGCCTACAGGTGGTGATTGAAGACTATGTGCATGGCAAGGTGAAACACCTGACTTGCCTGCTGCTGAACACCGCCTTTTGTTGGCTATTTGGTTTGACCGCCATTTTCGCCGTCGCCCGCATCGCCTTTGCTGCCTAAAACCGGAGTCTCCATGTCCTACGAATTTGTTGATCATACTTATGATGTTGTCGTGGTGGGGGCCGGGGGTGCAGGGCTGCGCGCCACGCTTGGCATGGCCGAACAGGGGCTAAAAACCGCCTGCATTACCAAAGTATTTCCAACCCGAAGCCATACGGTTGCCGCCCAAGGCGGCATTGCGGCCAGCCTTGGCAATATGGGCCCGGATAACTGGCAATGGCATATGTATGACACGATCAAAGGGTCAGACTGGCTGGGCGATATGGATGCCATGGAATATTTGGCGCGTGAAGCACCGAAGGCTGTTTATGAGCTTGAGCATTACGGTGTGCCGTTTTCACGCACCGAGAATGGTAAAATTTACCAACGCCCATTTGGCGGCCATACCACCGAATTTGGCGAAGGCCCGCCCGTGCAGCGCACATGTGCCGCCGCTGACCGCACTGGCCACGCCATTTTGCACACGCTATATGGCCAAAGCCTAAAGCATAATGCGGAATTCTACATCGAATATTTCGCCATTGATCTGATCATGGATGAAGATGGCGCCTGCCAAGGCGTGCTGGCATGGAAGCTGGATGACGGCACAATGCACCGCTTTAACGCCAAAATGGTGGTGTTGGCGACGGGTGGCTATGGCCGCGCCTTTTTCTCGGCGACATCCGCACATACCTGCACTGGCGACGGTGGCGGCATGGTGGCGCGCGCGGGCTTGCCGCTGCAAGATATGGAGTTCGTGCAATTCCACCCCACCGGCATTTACGGGTCCGGCTGCCTGATTACCGAAGGCGCGCGTGGTGAGGGGGGTTATCTCACCAATTCCGAAGGTGAGCGTTTCATGGAACGCTACGCCCCCACTTATAAAGATTTGGCCAGCCGCGACGTGGTTAGCCGCTGTATAACCTTAGAAATTCGGGAAGGCCGTGGTGTTGGCCCCGAAAAAGACCATATGCACTTGCACCTGAACCACCTGCCGCCCGAAGCCTTGGCTGAACGCCTTCCCGGCATTTCGGAAAGCGCAAAAATTTTTGCGGGCGTCGATGTGAATAAAGAGCCCATCCCAATCATTCCCACCGTGCATTACAATATGGGCGGGATCCCGACGAATTATTGGGGCGAGGTTCTGAATGCCAATGCCGAAAATCCCGAACGCATTCAGCCCGGCCTTATGGCTGTGGGTGAGGCGGGCTGTGCCTCGGTGCATGGGGCGAACCGGCTTGGGTCAAACAGCTTGATCGACCTTGTGGTCTTTGGCCGTGCGGCGGCCATTAAGGCCGGGAAAATCGTTGACCCCGAGACGAATAACGCACCGCTGAACATGGATTCGGTTGATGCAGCCATGGCCCGATTTGATGCACTGCGCCATGCGCGTGGTAATACAACAACCGCCGAACTCCGCCTGACGATGCAAAAAACCATGCAGGCTGATGCCGCCGTGTTCCGCACCGATAAAACCCTGGCTGAAGGTTGCGAAAAAATGGCTGCCGTTGCCAAGCAGATGGGCGATATTAAAGTTACCGACCGCAGCCTGATCTGGAACAGTGACCTTATGGAAACGCTGGAACTGACCAACTTGATGCCAAACGCGCTGGCTACAATTGTTGGGGCCGAGGCGCGCAAGGAATCTCGTGGGGCGCATGCGCATGAAGATTACAAGGATCGTGACGATAAAAACTGGCGAAAACATACGCTTGCATGGGTAGGGGATGACGGCACGGTAAAATTGGACTATCGTCCTGTGCATGTCGATCCACTGACATCTGAGTCTGAGGGCGGAATTGAATTGAAAAAAATCGCCCCCAAGGCCCGTGTTTATTAAGCGAGGATGATATGCGGCTAAGTATTATTGCAGTATCGGGTTTGGTTGCGCTGACAGCCTGCGCCCCAATTGGTGGGCAATTTTCCCGTGGCGAGGCCATTGAGCACTGCCAAGAGAAAACCCGCCTTGCATCGGGGCCAACAGGGGCGGCGACGATCGGTGCCAACTCACGCACCGGGCCGCATATGGGTGTTAGCATAAATATCCCACTTACGGGCTTGCGGGGTGGCACGCCTGAACAATACTTTAACGCTTGCATGGACAATTTGGCCGCGACTGGCCAAATCACGGAGGGTTCATAATGTTTACCAAGAAGCTAATCGCAGCAGTGCTGCTTATGGGTGCGTTAGGCGCCTGTGATTCCACGAATGAAATTATGGCGCGCAATTCGGTTTCACTTTCTGGCGTGCAATTGCCTAACGGTATTGTGCTGTCATCCAATGATTCCGCCATCTGGAACGGGATGAGCGATGCCGACCGCCAGCGCGCTATTCAGTTTTTGCTGAACGGTGGCACGGTCGCGGGTTCAGTCGGTGGCTAAGCCTTAATGCGCTTCGCCCCGGCGGTGCGACATTCAAGGTGGGCGCACGAAATGCGATCGTAATGCGCGCCCATTCGGGCGTGCAGTTTGCCGAGGATGTATGGGCGAAATAGCGCAGCTTGTTCGGGCCGTGAAGTCGGCGTTTGGTGGCAAGGCGCGCAAGCCCGCCAATCTGCGCCCCTATAAGGATAGTGAAAATTTTTCCGGTTTCGAACTGTCATTCCCACCAGAACCAGCCGCGCTCCTTAAGGCAGAGCTGGGCCGTGCCCGCGCGGTTTTGGAATATGGCAGCGGTGGATCAACCTTTTTGGGGTTACAATCTGGTGTCGAAATTATCTTCTCGGTTGAAAGCGATGGTGACTGGGCGGCACGCATTCGCGCGGAGCTGGCCAAGAAATTTGAGCCGTCGCGCTTTATTATCCACCATGCCGATATCGGCCCCACCGGCCCTTGGGGCTTTCCGAGCGACAAAAGCGGCGCTGCACGCTACCCTGCTTATGCGGCCGGGCCGTATGACATGCCCGGTTTTCGCCAGCCCGACCTTGTTATCATCGACGGACGCTTTCGCGCGGCCTGTTTCACCACGGCAATGCTTCGCTGCACGCAACCCGTTCGGGTGGTGTTTGATGACTATTTCAATCGGCCGGAATATCAGTGGGTTGAGGCGTTTTTCAAACCGGTGCAGCGGGCGGGTCGCATGGCCTTGTTTGAGGTCGAACCGCGCCCATTTCCGACCGATTACCTTAGCAAGCTACTGGCAGCCTATGTCGATTCCGACTAAGCTGTTGGCCAGTGCGCGGCCCCAATCTTCAGGCGAAATGGCCTGCTGTTTAAAAGGACAATTTCATGGTTGAACTCGCCCTACCGAAAAACTCGCGTATGCGTGTTGGGAAAACTTGGCCCAAACCGGCGGTTGGCAACCTGCGGGCCTTTCGCATTTACCGCTGGGACCCAGACGCAGGCGAAACCCCGCGGATTGATACCTATTGGCTGGATATGGATAGCTGCGGGCCAATGGTGCTGGACGCACTGATCAAAATCAAAAATGAAATAGACCCGACGCTTACATTCCGCCGGTCCTGCCGTGAGGGGATTTGCGGATCTTGTGCGATGAATATTGACGGGCTGAACACGCTGGCCTGTATTTTTGGGCTGGATGAGGTGAAGGGCGATGTCAAAATCTACCCGCTGCCACATATGCCCGTGGTCAAAGACCTGATCCCGGATTTGACACATTTTTACGCCCAGCACGCCAGCATTATGCCCTGGCTGGAAACCAAAACCAATAAACCCGCTGCCGAATGGCGCCAGTCGATTGATGATCGTAAAAAGCTGGACGGGTTGTATGAATGCGTGATGTGCGCCTGCTGTTCAACAGCCTGCCCCAGCTATTGGTGGAACGGTGATCGCTACCTTGGCCCCGCCGCGCTATTGCACGCCTATCGGTGGATTGTTGATAGCCGGGATGAGGCAACGGGCGAGCGGTTGGACGCGCTGAACGACCCGTTCAAGCTGTATCGGTGCCACACTATCATGAACTGCACCCGGACCTGCCCCAAAGGCTTAAACCCCGCCAAGGCGATTGGTGAGATCAAGAAAATGATGGTTGAGCGGGTGGTCTGACGCCGTGGCCGCCGATAGCCTATGGACCGCGATTGCCCTATCTGGCATTGCGGGCGCGGCCATCCCGCTGGGCGGATTTCTTTCATCCATTGATCGCATTCGCCCCGCTTGGCTCGAAGACCAGTTGCGCCACACTGTCGCTGCGGTGGGGGGTGGAGCGCTATTATCGGCTGTCGCGCTTGTGCTGGTGCCCGAGGGCGCCGCCAGGGTTTCACCCGCATTGGCACTAATTCTGTTTGGCCTAGGCGGGTTTGTGTTTTTTGTGGTTGATCGCACGTTGCAAAAACGCAGTGGGTCAACGGCGCAGCTTTTAGCGATGGTGCTGGATTTTTTACCCGAGGCCATGGCATTGGGCGCGCTTTTAGTCAGCGACCAAGCAACGGCGCTGCTGCTGACGATCCTCATAACATTGCAAAACTTACCTGAATCCTTCTCCGCCTTTCGAGACCTACGCACCACATCGACGATGAGTGCTGCGCGAATTATAGGGCTATTTGCGGCGATCGCGCTCTTGGGACCAATGGCCGCTGTTTTGGGTGAGCAGATCTTGGTCGACTTGCCCGGCATTCTTGGCGGCATAATGATGTTTGCTGGTGGTGGCATTTTATACCTAACATTTGGCGATATCGCCCCAGATGCGAAACTTGAAAAGCATTGGGCGCCGCCTCTCGGTGCGGTGGGTGGATTTATGCTCGGCTTGGCGGGGTCGCTTTACATTTAATAATGGCACATCGAAACTTGATGGATTGGAGCGAAATAGAACCATGACACAAACAGAACGCCCAACTGACGCTGCCGCCCGCCGCGCTGTGCGCCCGGTTATCTGCTACCCAACCGAAACCCTGCCTGCACCAGATATACCCATGCTTTTGGCTGCACGCAAAACGCTGGAACCGGTTTGCGAGGTTACTGCAGCCCCACGCGACGCCGCAACTTTCCACGTGCCTGCCGGGCATTTTTTCCGCATCCATTCGGTTGATGGCCCCCAAGTCGGGGACCTTAACCTATGGAATGCCGATAATTTGGCCGAGCGGTTTTATTCGGGCAAAACCCGCGCGCTGCATGGCACGCATATCACCACCGGCCAACGGATGTGGTCAAATTTCCCGTATTTGCGGCCCATGGCCACCATCACGCATGACACGCTTGGTTGGTATGGAATTGATGAATTTGGCGGCTCGGTGCATGATGTGATTGGCACGCGCTGTGACCCTTATACGCACCGATTGCTGTCGGGCGATGACTATCACCATTGCTGCCATTCCAACCTGACGCGCGCTTTGGCGGCTGAAACTGGACTGTCCCTCGTCGATGCGGAGGCGCATGTGCATGACGTGCTAAACGTCTTTATGTGTACCGGCTTCACCCGTGATACCGGCCAATATTTTATGAAAGCCAGCCCCGTGCGGCCCGGTGACTACCTAGAATTCTTTGCCGAAATTCCGCTACTGGGTGCGCTATCAGCCTGCCCCGGTGGGGATTGTTCGGCCGAGCATTCATCAGATTCCGCCGCCTGCTATCCGCTGAAAATCGAAGTGCTGCGCCCAGATGCTGCGGCGCTTGGAAATTGGCGCAGCCCACCCCAGAACGGTTATTTGCGCAGCCACGGGGGTTAGCCGCGCTTAGCTGGCAACAAAGTGCAGTGTGTTGAACCTTGCGCGCAGTGCCGCCGTTCGCGGCGCAAGGCTTGCCGGGTCATTGCTGCGCAGGGCTTCGGCCACAAGCGCTGCGATTTCGGGGATATCATCAACAGTAACACCCCAGCGCACCAGTTCCGGTGTGCCAATGCGCAACCCGTTCATATCCCCCGGCACAGGCGCAATGGGCAGGCCAATGCCGCAGGCTAAAAACCCAGCTTTGCGCAGTGTTTTGCTGGCGGCTTGCCCACCACCAAAGCCAACTGCGGCAATGGCAAATTGGTGGCTAAGTGTAGCGCCCTTGGTGGTTTCAAAAACCGGCAGGCCAAGCCGCTTCAATGCGGCTGCAAAAGCCTGCGCGGTGGCGATCATGGCCGCACCGTATGGCGCACCAAATTGTAGCCAATCCAGCATAGTTATGGCCAATGCAGCAGATTTTGCAGCATCAAAATTGGCGGTCATGCCGGGGAAGGCAATGGCATCCAGCCGCTCCGCAATTTTCGCGTCATTGCTGACAATCAAACCGCCTGCCGGGCCACCAAGGCTTTTATAGGTGCTCATGGTCATCAGATGCGCACCTTCATCCAGCGGGTTGGCCCATGCGCCAGACGCAATTATCCCGCATTGATGGGCGGCATCAAACAAAACTTTCGCGCCCACCGCATCAGCAATGGCACGCACCGCGGCCACGGGGTGTTCCGTTAGGTTTAAGCTGGAACCAATGGTAATCAGCTTAGGACGTACCCGCAGCGCAAGAGCGCGCAACCCTTCAATATCAATCGTATAGCCATCAGCGTTGATCGGGGCGTCATGTGTCACCAACCCATATAACCCGGCGCAGCCTGCGCTATGATGGGTCACATGGCCGCCAATGCTGGCCGGCGGTGCGATAATTGCATCACCCGGTTTGCAGGTGGCCATAAAGCCATAAAGGTTGGCAATAGCCCCCGATGGCACTCGGATTTCGGCATAACGCGCATTGAACACCTGCGCGGCCAGTTCGGCGGCGATGACCTCGATCTCCTCTATCGCCTCAAGCCCCATTTCGTATTTATCGCCGGGGTAACCCAGCGATGGGCGGCTGCCCAGACCGCTCGCCAGCGCCGCCTCGGCGCGCGGGTTCATTACATTTGTAGCCGGATTCAAGTTGAAACAGTCGCGTTCATGAATTTGCCGGTTCTGGGTGATCAGCGCATCTAGCCGCGCCAAGCTATCCGCACCGGGCCGGGTGGCGGTTTCAGTGGCATAGCGCTGGATCAGCGCTTCGCAGGCGGCGGGCAACCAAGGGCGGGCGGCAAGCTGTGTCATAATATGTCCTTTCATGGCTTGGCCTATTTGGCGGCGCAAGCGGCTTGCGCGCAATTCAATTTCCTGAAAAAATAGGGTTAGAAAATATGAGTCTTATATGCCCGTTGCCCCGCCGCGCCCCAAAGACCTGCCGCTAAATGCCCTGCGCGCCTTTGAGGCGGCGGCGCGGCTGGGTAGTTTCGTGCAGGCCGCAGCGGAGCTTGGTGTAACCCCCGGCGCCGTAACCGCCC
>Ga0105053_10000720_pt1 | contig 53154 bp, 37 predicted proteins | sample BON01_FD_78093 | JGI IMG/M metagenome (GOLD analysis project Ga0105053, IMG submission 78093) | Freshwater microbial communities from Lake Bonney liftoff mats and glacier meltwater in Antarctica - BON-01 | ecosystem: Environmental > Aquatic > Freshwater > Ice > Glacier meltwater | place: Lake...
ATGAGGATGATTTGGTTTCTGGCACCTGGCGGCGTCTGCCAGTAGCTTCCATTGCCCGATTTCTGCGACATTTGCCTGCGTCCATGACTTCCGAGCGTTTTCAGCGGGGGCGGATCTACGGGAATCTAACATAATACACCCAGTGTTGGTAGTTATACGTAAGTAAAATACCGACTAAATCGACAGCCTGCTTGCCTGGCAGGAGCACAAAATTTGAAGTTAGTAACGGGACGCCAACAGACTGCCTCCGCAGTCGGCTTGCCCAACCGAAGGAAAGTTTCAAGTAGATCGCGGTCGAGTGGCGTGGTCACCGCAAGAAAATGCCGCCGCCTCAACACAAGATCGCGCCTCCAGAGACTTCCTTCACAGGTTCTGCGTCGCGACACTATAATAAGATCGTGTGTCCCCGTGGAATCCATGTCCCCGTGGAATCAGATCTCTAGAGCCTTGCCGCGCATTAAATCATCACGGCGTGAAAATGATGCTGTTCAATTATCTACATCCCTCCTTATTAAGAAAGTTGCTACGTCGATGAAATCGTTCCTACTGACAATTTGTTGCCTTGCCTGCTTCAACGCAGAAGCATTTGCCGAAGAAGCCAATGATCCAAAGAAAGCCTACATTACGGCCGACGAAGCCGGACCAGCCTTCGCGATTCAAGGCGAATACACAGGACCGATCAAAGTTGGCGATATGGAAGTCAAGATCGGCGTTCAGATCATTTCCGAGGGCAGTAACAAACTGGCATGGGCTGCGTACATCGGCGGATTGCCTGGCGATGGTTGGGATGGTAACACGCCAATGCGCGGTGCCGGTGTCGTCGAAGGCACAACGGGAATCCTGAACGGGGAGACGGGCCGAGGAGAAATCAAGGACGGCAGTTTGGTGCTTACGACGTCTGACAAAGTGCGTCTTGGTGAGATTTCTAAGACCGTTCGTCTTTCGACGACGATGGCTCGTAAACCGCCTGAAGGTGCTGTCATTTTGTTCGACGGCACAACGGCCGACAATTTCGAAGGCGGCAAGATGAGTGACGACAAACTGCTGCTGCAGGGCGTGACCAGCAAGCAAAAGTTCGGTAGTTACGAGCTGCATGTCGAGTTTATGTTGTCTTACATGCCCAACGCACGCGGCCAGGGACGCAGCAACAGCGGTTGCTACATGCAGGGACGCTATGAAGTGCAGATGCTCGATTCCTTTGGACTGTCTGGCGAAAATAACGAATGCGGCGGCATTTACGAAATCAAAAAACCTGACATCAACATGTGCTTCCCTCCACTCACCTGGCAAACTTACGATATTGAATATCATGCTGCTAAATTCGGCACTGACGGCAAAAAGACAGACGATGCGTGGATGACCGTCAAGCATAACGGCGTTGTGATTCACGATAAGGTAAAACTACCACGCGGCACGCGAGCCGCCCCTGTCGCCGAAGGCCCGGAAGACGGACCAATCTATTTACAAGACCACGGCGATCCATTGCGGTATCGAAACATTTGGATCAAACCGATCGCGGGATAATCGTGTCCGACGTTTCAAAACAGCGAAATCAAAGGTCGTCCCGCATCCAACAGGTTGAAGGGGCGGCCTTGTTCGTCTGTGGCCTGCAGGTCAAGTATTCCCATCGCGTGATACACCGTGTGAGCGACATCTGCCGGCGTAATCGGATTTTCTTTCGGATATTCACCTAAGCGGTCGCTGGAACCAAAAGTCTGGCCTCCCCGAATTCCGCCGCCGGCCAGCAAATCTGTCAGACAGTGTGTCCAGTGATCCCGGCCCGCGCCGTTGATACCGCCGGATCGGGGATCACCAATCTTTGGCGTGCGTCCCATTTCGCTGGTGACCATCACAAGTGTCTGATCCAGTAACTGTTTCTGCGCCAAATCTTCAATGAGCGCGGAAAAGCAGCGATCAAATTCCGGCAACAGGTCTTCCTTCAGGCAGTGAAAATTATTGCCATGCGTATCCCAGCCACCGGCACTGGCACACTTTTTCGCCAAACGAGTTTCATCTTCCTTCCAGAACACCGTGATAAACGGAACGCCGGCTTCCACCAGTCGCCGAGCCAGCAGCAAACTCATGCCGTTCACAGTTTCACCGTATCGTTTTCGCAGTTCGGGGGGTTCCTGAGCGACATCAAAAGCAGCGGCAGTATTTGAAGAAGTCAGCAGCGAGAACGCTCGTTCCTGTTGTCGATTCCAGCGACTGGCCTTTTGAGCCGATTCAAATTCAAATCGAGCGGCATCAATCGATTTGAGAAGATCTCGACGCGCATCGATTCTGTTCAAATCCGTGCCGTCCGAAAGTTCCAGCGAAGGTGCCTGAAACTTCAGCGGCTGTTCGAGACTTCCCTGTAGATACAACGGATCGTGTTCAATTCCAATGCGTGCAGCAAATTGTCCTGGTCGCGTGTACGGAGCCTTGCTTGGCTTATGAGGCAGCGTGATGGCGTTTGGGAGATCTCCATTGCGTCCGCGTTTTGAAGCCACGACAGATCCTATGAATGGCCAGTCGCCAGGCATCGGCGTTCGATTATTCGCCAGTGACAAAAACGTCGCGTCCGGCACATGGCCCGTCAGATTGTAATAGTATCCTGCATGATGATCGTTTGTACTGACCGATCCTCCAACGGAATTGATCACCGCAAGGTGATGAGCCTGCTGAGCCAGCATGGGAAGATGTTCTGACAGCATCACTCCCGGCGCAGAAGTGGCGATCGGCGAAAATGGACCACGATATTCCAGCGGCGAGTTGGGCTTCATATCCCATGTATCAAGATGCGACGCTCCGCCGCACAGGAAAAACAGGATTGTTGATTTCGCAGTCCCGGCACGCAAATCGCCGCCCGTGGATTCGGAAGCGGTCACAAGCGACCCGCCAACTCCCGGCAGTGCGGCCAACCCGGTCGCGGAAGCCACAAGCATAGTTCGTCTGGAAAAACCTTGATGCGTCATCGTCGCATCTCCTTATCATTTGGCGTCGGCAAATTTGCGATTTTTATTCTGCGGCATTTCGAACAGATCGACAGTCTACAGTGTCAGACGGTGCTTGTCATCGGAATCTTAACCTGCAGATCCGTTGTCATCTGCTGAACCGGCAGATACGACTTATCCGGAATGGTGGTAACACCAGCCTCATCATCCTTGTGGACGCGCGATCAGACTGCATCTGAATACAGTCGCTTGATTTTCAATTGTCGAAACAACTCTTCAGCGTCAAGCGATGAAATGCAACTTTTTCGATCTAAGTCGTAAACGCTGGTCGCTACGACCGTTCAATTTGACCGTTTGACACAAGCGGATTTCCGGCCTTCTCTCCCTGACTGTTACAGGTGTCAGGTTATGCCTGCGTGGTGACTTTTCGCAACGTCCACCGACATTTTACAACAGCGAACGAAAGTTGAAGTGGTAGTGTTGCCGGAGGGGTTGGGTTCTGACCTGACCGTAGCGAAAGTCGTCAAGAGTTTCGGCAGTCCTGTGAAATGGCCGAAAGTCTTGACGACTTTCGCTACCTCCCCCCTTCATCAATCTCATCACATTTCAAAACACTCAACAGTGTTTCCCGATCGCCGTACGCGCAGCGGAAACATCAGGTCGAATTCAATGCTGGACCAGGAACGACTCAAAACCGACTTACTCGCGCTAGGGCTGCTGGCCCTGGTCGTGTTCGTTGGTTTGAGTTTCCTGAGCTACGACCCGGCGGACCCACCATCCAGTCTTGTGTTTCCCCAACGTCAGGTTCCGACCAACATCTGCGGCGAAGTCGGTGCCTCCGTGGCCTATTACACAAGGCAATGGATGGGATTTGGCATGTGGGTCGTTCTGGCCGCATTGGTGACATGGGATTTAAAACTGTTCTCTCGCGAACCTTCGCGCCGAACAATAACGACGATCATCGGTCTGGCGTTGCTTGCCACTTCATCCTGCGCGCTGCTGCAGTTGCTGGTTCCCGGACTTTCTTCCGGATCCGCGTACGGCAGTGGAGGACAGATTGGCGCATGGACCGGCATTCTGTTGGAACAAAAATTTTCGACCGCTGGTATTATGATCTTCGCCTTCAGCTTGCTCATTGCCGGCATCCTGCTGACTCCACTTTCCGATGCATTGCAGCCAGCCCTGATGGCCGCAGCATTGCCCGTCAGTGCGTTTCGTTCAACAACGCAATGGCTGCGACGCGATTTAGACACAGCGAAGCCTCGCAAGGAAGCGGCCAAGCCTTCGACTCGTGATGTCGATGACAACGCCATCTCGATTCCTATAAGATCGCCCGCCGCCGTGGCTGAGCCCGTTGCGGATGTTGCAGACGTGGCACAGGCTGACGGCCGATCGATTCGAATCAATCCACCGGCATCACTCACGCTGCACAACCCTGACGGCCTGGACCTTGCTCAACGCCGCGGATTCTCACTGCCGGACATCAATCTGCTGATGGATGCGGAAGAGTTTCCATACGAAGAACTGGCCAAAAAAGCCCGCATCGCAGCCAATACGCTGGAAAACGCTTTTGAAGAATTCGGCCTGAATATCAAGGTTGCCGAAATCGATACGGGACCAGTCGTGACGCAGTTCGAACTCGAACTGGAACGCGGTCTGCGCCTGAATAAAGTAACTGCACTGGAAGATGACCTTGCGATCGCCTTACGAGTACCATCGGTGCGCGTTGTCGCGCCGATTCCCGGCAAGAACACGGTTGGTGTGGAAGTTCCGAATGACAAACAGGTCATGGTGCGGATGAAGGAACTGCTTCAAACAGCCCGCGCGTCGTCTGAAGATATGCGATTGCCACTGTTCCTTGGCAAGGACGTGAGTGGTCGGCCGTTGACGGTTGATATGGCGAAGATGCCACACTTATTGATCGCAGGACGCACGGGCACTGGAAAGAGCGTGTGTTTGAATACGCTGATTCTTTCGCTGCTGATGACACGCACACCGGACGAAGTTCGCATGCTGATGATCGACCCGAAGATGGTCGAATTGAGTCCCTACAAAAAGATTCCGCACTTGATGCATCCCGTGATCACGGACATGAAGAAGGCAGAAGCTGTTCTCGCATGGGCCGTCGATAAGATGGAAGAACGCTACGACCTGCTGGCACGAGTCGGCGTTCGTCATTTGGACAACTACAATAAACTTGGCAAACCGGAAATTCTGGACCGGCTTGGAATGTCCGAATCGGATCCAGATGCTGCGGGCGTTCCGGATCGAATGCCGTTCATCGTAATCATCGCGGACGAAATGGCCGACCTGATGATGACCTCGGGCAAGGAAGTCGAAGCTTACATTATTCGCTTGGCTCAGAAATCACGAGCCGTTGGGATACATCTGGTTTTGGCAACTCAAAAACCAACCGTGGACGTCATCACAGGCTTGATCAAATCAAACTTGCCGGCTCGAATTTCGTTCCAGGTCGCAAGCAAGATGGACAGCCGCGTCGTGTTGGATGAAGGCGGGGCCGAACGATTGCTGGGCAGCGGGGATATGCTGTATCTAGCGCCATCAACAAGCCATCTAACGCGTGCTCAGGGTACGTATGTCAGCGATGAAGAAATCAACGCGATCATCGCCTTCTTTAGCGATACCGAACCGGAGTACAGTCCTGAATTATTGAAGCTGACGGCAAATGCCGGATCTGGCGCGGCGGGTGGCAGCGGCGACGCTGGTCCTAGACATCATGACGATCTGTACGATGACGCTGTGGCCGTGGTGATTCGCGAAGGCCGAGGTAGCTGTTCGTTGCTGCAGCGTGCCCTTGGGATCGGTTATGGTCGAGCGGCTCGCATGATAGACTATATGTCTGAAGACGGCATTGTCGGGGAGCACAACGGAGCGAATGCCCGCGAAGTCATCTGCACGATGGAGGAATGGGAACAGGCCAAGGCAGATCGTGAAGATGATTAAGGCATTAGTCACTGGCGGCGGCGGATTTCTGGGGCTGTATATTGTCGAACAACTCCGAGCGGCCGGGCATGATGTGCGTGTCTTCAGTCGTGGTGCCTATCCCGCGCTCAAGGCTCTTGGAGTCGAAACACAACAAGGCGATTTGCAGAATGCAACGGCCGTTGAAAAAGCATGTGATGGTATTGAAGCAGTTTTTCACGTCGCCGCTGTGCCTGGCATTTGGGGCACATGGGAAACGTATCACGGTATCAATACGCTCGGCACGTTGAATGTGATTTCCGCCTGTCATAAGTGTGATGTCCAGCGGCTTGTCTACACGAGTTCTCCGAGCGTTGTGTTCGACGGTGCAGATCACATCAACGCGGACGAATCTTTGCCGTATCCAACGAATTGGTTGTGCCATTATCCGCATTCGAAAGCACTGGCAGAACAAGCGGTGCTCGCTGCAAACGATCCCAGCGGACTACGAACAGTTTCGCTTCGTCCGCACCTGATCTGGGGGCCGCGTGACAATCACCTGATTCCGCGACTCATTGAAAAGGCTCGCACCGGACAACTGCGGCAGGTCGGACGTGGCGACAACGTCGTTTCGATTTCCTACGTGGAGAATGCCGCCGCCGCTCATGTGCAGGCTGAGCAATCGCTGCGGAATTCAACGTCCGCCGCAGGTCGGGCGTATTTCATCAACGAACCAGAAGCCGTCAACCTGTGGAACTGGATCAATCAGGTTCTGGATCATGCAGGTTTGCCGCCGGTGACGCAACGAATTTCGGCAACCACGGCATGGTATGTTGGGGCGATTCTGGAAACCGCATGGAAGGTTTTTAAGCGATCCGGTGAACCGCCGATGACTCGCTTCGTTGCGGCTCAGCTCTCTGGTTCACACAGCTACAGCGTGATGGCGGCTCAACGCGATTTCGGCTACAAGCCACTTGTGTCCGTTGAAGAAGGCTTGCGCAGAATGCAACCGGATCCGGACGCAATCAAGTAGTGCCCGGTTCCGGTGGAAGCTATTACTGATCCAGCACCAGCGAATGAAATTTTTTCAGTTCTTCCGCTGAGATCTTGATCACGCGACGGTCATAAGTCATCAATCCATTGATTTCTGTTTCCACATCTGTCGTCTGAGTGTAAACACCTGCGGCAATGCCTTTCGCTTTCAGAGCAGCCAGTCGCTCACAGGATGTTTTGTAACGTTCCTTCAACTCATCCAAAGTCTTGGGCAGATCGCCGTAACCCCAGACCGCGCCGGTATCTTCCCAAAGATGATTCTTGATTGGATAGCCGTGCCCGCCGTATTCGCCCACGACTTGCACGAAATCTTTGTAGCGTTCGGCGTTGAATGGAAATGCGGGATGCGGATATTCATGGTGATCGACAACGTCGCCGACTGGCCAGAAGTTTCCGCCGCTGGCGATGTTGATAATTCGCGAGGGATCTCGCTTTACAGCCCATGCGCCGACGACGGTCGTCAGATGCTGCCCCCACGCTTCATTGAAGGGAGTCCAGACAACAATGCTCGGGTGACCATCCAGCGAATCGATCATGCATTCGAATTCCAGCATGAACTGTTCATGCGCTGCGGCTGGCCATTCTGCATCCTGTGGATTGAGGTCCAATCGTGTCCACGGCGGATTCTTGCCGCCACTGACCTGATCCTGCCACACCATCACGCCCAGTCGATCGCAATGCGCGTAGTATCGGCGTGGTTCGATTTTGATGTGTTTGCGGATCATGTTGAAGCCAGCCGCTTTGAGGAATTCAATGTCGAAGAGCATCGCTTCGTCAGACGGTGGCGTGAGCAATCCATCCGGCCACCAGCCTTGATCGAGCGGCCCAAAATGGAAGATCGGCTTGCCGTTCAATGTCATTCGCAGATGACCGTCTGCGTCGCGAACTTTTCCAACGGAGCGAATGCCCGCATACGAATGAACTGAATCCAGAGTCTCGCCGCCAACGGCCAGCAATGAGATTTCAAGTTCATAAAGATGCGGAGATGCCGCTGACCAGAGTTTGGCGTCAGGGACTGGAATTGTCAGTTTCGATGCATCGCCTTTTGCTTCCGCGACGATACGCTCACCGTCTTTGACGATAACTTGAATGATTTTTGCAGTGCCGTGCCCGCCGAGAGATGCGTGAATCGTAATTGTGCCTTTTGTGGCGTCGGTTGACAGGTCCAGATCTTCAACAAACTGCGACGGCACTTCTTCCATCCAAACGGTCTGCCAGATCCCCGAAACCTGCGTGTAGAAGATTCCATGCGGATTCAGAACCTGTTTGCCGCGTAACTGAAACGCTTCGGTTTCGTCTTCTACTCGTACGATCAGTGCGTTTTCTCCAGCTTTGACAGCAGCCGTTGCATCAACTGTAAAAGGATTATTTCCACCTTGATGTTCTCCGACCTTTGTGCCGTTGACGAACACCGCACAACGATAATCAACCGCTTCGAAATTGATCAACGTGCGTTGATTGGCCTTCGGCGATGAAGTAAAGGTGCGGTGATACCACAGTGCTTCATTGACTTCCAAAAGTCGCTGCACGCCGCCGAGTTTCGATTCCAGACAAAACGGCACAAGAATTTTGCCCGCCCATTGTTCGGGAGTTTTCTGATCTTCGATGGACGTGATTACGTAGTCCCAGTGACCATTCAGATTTGTCCAATTTTCTCGGGTCAGTTGGGGTCGAGGATATTCCGTCCATGCGTTTTCGGCAGTGACCTCTTCGCCCCAGCTTGTGATGAGTGGCGACTTGTATGGCGTCAAATTGCGTTTTGGTGTTGGAAGCTTAGGCACGTTATCGGCGTCAACAACATGCACGTCTATAAACTGGCCGCCGCCTTTCTGATGGCAGTGTACAGCCATCACATTGATACCTGTTTTCAGGGCGGTCACTGCGTCTGCCGTGAGAGGCACGACTTTATATTCCGTTGACCATCGCTCCAATTTTGCAACTTCTTTGCCATTGATGAAGATCTGAGTGTCTTCGTCATGGTGGACAAGCAACGCAGGTTTTGCGGGCACAGTTTTGAGTTCAAACGACTTTCGTAGCCAGATATCGTTGGTCTTCCATTCTGTACCGACACGAGCACCCGGCGTATTGCGTGTGCCAAATCCTCCAAAACCTTCGGTCCATGCTGAATCGTCAAAACTTGACGTTGCCCAACCCTGCGCTGGTGACTCAAGAACGTATCTCCAGGAATCGACAATCACTTGAGCCTGAGACACGCTGTGCGATGTGGCGACTAGCAACAATGCGTTGAGTACACTGAATTTCACGGCAGTCAGTATCCATAGAGCGGGAACAATCTACGTGCGAAACGCCGTTGCGGTTCACTTTGCACAGAATGTAGCGAATTTTTGTCCACTACGCGAACAGGGTGAACGCCTTCTTGCACCTTCTGAGGCGCGTTTAAGTGAGACTGGACAGAAGCAGATCCTCAGGTTCTCGACACTTTGTTCCGCCATATCATCGACGTCAGGCAATTTCGTCGGCAGAATTCCTGTAATCTTTGCCTTTTGTTCAGTAGTTGGTTACCCTCCATCTTCATTGCGGTTGTTGAGGAGTAACTCCATGAACGTCGCGATTCAATTTCCCACTGCTCACACCCGCCATCAAATCTTCCTTCCCATCGTATACTGGATAATCAGCATGCACTTGAGCCTGCTTCGACCCTTTGCGTTGTGCCTTTCATTAGGAATCTTTGCGGGCTGCCTTCAAGGCGCTCAGGCAGATGAAGCGACGCCAGAGAAAGTCGTCAGCTACTATCGATCAGTGCGACCGATCCTGCAGCGGCAATGTTCAGGATGTCATTTTCCTGGAAAGCTCGAAGGCAGTCTCTCCGTGCTTGGTGTCGCTGAACTCCTCAAAGGCGGAGAGGCCGGAGCATCGATTGTTCCAATGAACCCCGACGAAAGCAAACTTATTGCGTACATCTCCGGCGATGATCCGGAAATGCCGCTGAACGGAGAACCACTGTCAGCCGAAGCTGTCCACACAATTCGCACATGGATTGCCCAAGGAGCGAACGACGATTCCCCACCGGCTGTCGGAGCGAGGATCACACCGGAAAATCCTCCCGTGTATTCATCGCCGCCGGTTGTGACATCGATGGATTATTCGCCGGACGGAAAATTATTGGCAGTCTCTGGATATCACGAAGTCCTGATTCATACGCTCGACGACAGTGCGCCTCCAAAGCGTCTGGTCGGTCGATCGCAGCGGATCGAATCGCTGGCCTTTTCTCCGGACGGCACGATTCTGGCTGTTGCTGGAGGCACGCCGGCATTGTTCGGTGAATTGCAGTTATGGAATGTTGCGGAAGGTAAGTTGCTGCATTCCGTCACGCTCGCTGTGGACACATTGTTTGGCGTCACTTTCAACGGTGATGGTACTCTGGTGGCTGTTGGCGCGGCCGACAATCGTTTGCGAGTCGTCAAGGTGGAAACGGCTGAAGTGGTGATGCGAATGGATGCCCATTCGGACTGGGTTTTCGGGTCAACATTTTCATTGAAGAACGACCACGTCATCAGTGTCAGTCGCGATATGTCCATGAAGCTGACAATCGTGGCCAGTGGCCAGTTCGTGGACAACATTACCAGCATTACCCCCGGTGCATTGAAAGGTGGACTGGTTGACGTGATTCGTCATCCTGCTCGCGAAGAAGTGCTGGCGGTCGGTTCCGACGGAGAACCTCGGCTGTACAAAATTTTCCGCGAGCAAGCTCGTCAGATTGGCGACGATTTTAATCTCATCCGAGCTTACTCAATTCTTCCCGGCCGGCTTTGCGATTTGGATCTGACGCCTTCAGGAAACAAGTTCGTTGTTGGCTCCAGCACGGCGATTTCCGGTGCGGCACGGATTTACATGACTGAGGATGCGGCAAAGTTTGTGGATATTCCGGATGTGACTTCGCCCGTCTTTGCTGTCAGTTTTCGCCCGGATGAATTACAGGTTGCAGTCTCCGGATTTGATGGCATGATTAAACTGTGCAACGCAGAAACCGGGGTGGTGGAAAAGACTTTTCCGGCCGCTCCTTTGACTCCAAATGCTCCGTCCGTAGCGACGGTGGAATAAAGTACGACAGGCTTTCCAGCCTGTCCCATATTAAAGTACGACAGGCTTTCCAGCCTGTCCCATATTAAAGTACGACAGGCTTTCCAGCCTGTCCTCAAAGACATGCCAGGCTAGAAGCCTGTCCTGCTGTTATTCACCACCTCTGTCTCAACGAGACCATTTATGATAACCATCGTCAAACAAACTTTCAGATTCGCAACGCTGCTGGCTTCCAGTCTACTACTGAATTCGTTTGCAGACGCCGACGAATCGGTTGCAACAACAGCCAATTCCGTGGTGCGAAATTACGTCTCGCTGGAAATCTACCCAGCCGAAGTCACATTGTCGTCGATCCGCGATTCGCGTCGCGTGATCGTGACTGGCGTGACAGACGACGGTCAGAAGATCGACGTGAGCAGCAAGGCAACCGTATCAACTTCGTCGCCGGTGTGCAGCGTTGGCGCTGATGGCTATATCGCTCCCGTGATGGCCGGCGACGGGGTGATCGTTGTAGAAGCTGAGGGTCTGAAAGTCGAAGTGCCGATTCATGTCACCGCCGTCGATGCTGTGGAAGTGGATTTCATCCGCGAAGTAAATCCGATCCTCAGCAAAGTCGGCTGCAATCAGGGAACTTGCCACGGATCACAGGCAGGCAAAAACGGATTCAAACTGTCGTTGCGCGGATACGATTCGGTCTACGACTATCGAGCCCTGGTGGATGATATCTCTGGTCGTCGCTTCAATCGATCCGAACCAGCTCAAAGTCTGATGTTGCTAAAGCCGACTCAAGGTGTGCCGCATGAAGGTGGTTTTTTGTTTGACGAACAGTCACGCTACTACAAAGTCCTCGAACAATGGATCGCGGAAGGTTGCCAATACAAACCCGAAGCTGCCCGAGTCGCCAGTATCGCCATCTATCCGCCAACACCGACGCTGCAACTACGTCATGATCAGCAACAATTGATCGTAATCGCGACGTTCGCCGATGGCGCGACACGCGATGTGACCCGAGAAGCTGTTTTCGAAACGAATAACTTTGAAGTTGCGACCGTTTCCAAGCAAGGTCTGATCAAAGCGGTTCAACGAGGTGAAGCGGCGGCTCTGGTGCGTTTCGAAGGCAACTACGCGGCCGCTCCGATTTCGATTCTAGGCAATCGAGATGGATTCGAATGGATGCCATCGCCGGAACACAATTTTATCGACACGCTCGTGAATGTCAAACTGCAGCGGATGAAGATTCTACCATCCGGTCCAGCTGAAGACGCAGAATTTCTGCGCCGTGCGTCGCTTGACATTGCAGGAGTCCCTCCCACGATCGAACAAGTCAATGCCTTCGTGGCCGACACAACTGAACCTGTGGCGAAGCGAGCGGCAATGGTTGAACAACTGTTGTCTCGGCCTGAATATGTCGAACACTGGACTTTGAAATGGAGCGATTTGCTTCTCAATCGACGTAAGACTGTAACCGAACGTGGCGTTTGGGCATTTCGCAATTGGATTCGCCAGGGCATCGCGACCAATAAGCCGTACGATGAGTTTGCGTCTGAGTTGATGACTGCTGGCGGAAGCACCCTTGAAAATCCGGCGGCCAATTATTTTCGCATCGCCCGTGAACCGAACCTCGTGATGGAAAACATGACTCAGGTCTTCCTTGGGACTCGCTTCAGTTGCAATCAATGTCACGACCATCCTTTCGAACGGTGGACTCAGAACCAATACTATGAACTGGCTGCGTACTTCGCAGACGTCGGTCGCCGCGCGCTGCCGGATGGGGATGAGTTTGTATTTACCAATGCCGCACCGATTGCTGTGATCAATCCTTCAACGAATCAACCCGCCGCTCCCAAGTTCCCGTTTTCACACTCCGGTGCCGTTGATGCCAACGCGCATCGTCGGGAGCAGTTGTCTCAATGGCTGATCGCCAAGGAAAATCCGTACTTCGCTCGCAGCATTGTGAATCGGTATTGGAGCTATTTTCTCGGACGCGGCATCATCGATCCAGTAGACGATATTCGAGCCAGCAATCCGGCTTCCAACCCTGAACTGCTGGATGCTTTGACGAAGGATTTTATAGACAACGGGCATGATCTGAAACGATTGATTCGTCTGATCTGCACGTCGGCAACGTATCAGCGAAGCTTGGAAACCAGCCAGTGGAACGAAGATGATTCCATGAACTATTCGCACGCAGTTCCTCGTCGCTTGTCGGCGGAGCAATTGTATGACTCCATCATTCAGGCCACCGGAGCACCTCGCGCTTTGCCGGGTGTTCCCGTGGGATTTCGAGCGTCCGAATTGCCGGATTCTCAAGTCGATGTGGCGTTTCTGGATATGTTCGGTCGTCCGCCACGCGAATCGCCATGCGAATGCGAACGCACCAGCGACGTAAGTCTCGGGCAAACGCTGAACATGGTGAACGGACCGACAATCGGAGATGCGATCGCTCATCCGCAAGGCATCATCGCAAAAACGATTGCAGCAGGAGCCACGAACGAGCAGTTGATCACGACTGTTTATCTGTCAACTTTAGCGCGAAAACCTTCGACCGAAGAAATCGCGCGGATGACGGAATACTTCGGGACAATCGCAACGCAAAAAGAAGCCGCTGAAGATCTCGCATGGGCGCTGATTAACAGCCCGGGTTTCTTGTTCAATCGCTGAGATGATATGAGTTCGCACTCGTTCCCGGGCTCCAGCCTTGGAACAGGGATGTTTGGTGTCCCTTTCTCCCCCCGAGATCGGGGGAGAAGGTGGCCGGAGGCCGGATGAGGGGGTTGACTGGGAGTAAAACAACGCTGAAGGAAAATAGTTAAATACCCCTCACCCTAGCCCTCCCCCCGCGTTCAAAACTTGTAAAGTTGGAAAAATGATTGCGGGGGAGAGGGGAAAAACGCAATACACGTTAAGCCTCATTTCTGACCTTAATCGTTCTTACAACTCGCGTTTCGTCCTAGTGTGTCTGCATCATTCTGGACTTCCTATGAAACTCCGTTTGGCACCGCTTTCCGCATTTGTCGAAACGCTGTTCCTGCTATGTGTCTTCACATCCACTTGCGTGAGCTACGGTCAGGATCTGCCGCTTCGCGTAGAAAATGGCCTTATCAGTGTCTACGACTTCGCGGAAGGCAACGGTCGGATCATTCATGACCGATCAGGCAGTGATGAGCCAATCGATCTTATGATCGAGACCCCGAATAGCGTGAGATGGTCGAAGGGAACGCTCACCGTTGTTTCATCGGCATCCATTGTTTCTCCGAAATCGGCAAAGCGTCTTGTGGAAGCCGTCCGCAAATCAAATGCACTGACGATCGAAGCCTGGGTCACTCCTGCCAGCACAGATCAAACCGGACCAGCACGCATTGTGTCGTTGTCGTCAAACCCAAGTGTCCGCAATTTGACGCTTGGACACGACAACCATGTCTACGATGTTCGATTAAGAACCACCAGCACTGATGGAAACGGCAACCCTTCAACAGCCGCTCCTGCAAAATCACTGACCACCGCTTTGACGCACGTTGTGTTCACACGCGACTCCACCGGTGCGGCGGCAATCTTTGTGAACGGCGAACAAGTGGTCAGCAAGCTGGTTGGCGGCGACCTGAGCAACTGGGAGACAGGTCACCGGTTGTCGCTCGCCAACGAAATTTCGCGAGATCGCCCGTGGCTTGGGCAGTTCCATTTTGTCGCCATCTACGATCGTGCCCTGAATGGCAATGAAGTTCAGCAGAACTTCGCCGCCGGTTCGTCGCATGTCCTTCGTCCCGTTCCCGTGATAGTGCAGGCAAACGTGGGGGAAATGAAGGCCGCAACAACTGAATCTGAATATCATAAATCAATTCAACCGCTGTTGGTTTCCAAATGCATCAAGTGCCACGGAGCGGAAAAGCAAAAAGGTGGCCTTCGTCTGGAAAAAAAGGCCGCGGCGTTCAAAGGCGGAGACTCTGGCGAGCCAGCCATCGTACCCGGTAAGTCGATGGACAGTCGGCTGCTGAAACTGGTCATTGCAAAAGACGAAAACGAACGCATGCCGCCGGAAGGCGAACCGTTGACTGGCCCGCAGATTGAACTGCTAAAAAAATGGATTGATGCCGGGGCCGAATGGCCGGAAACAGATTCCCCAACCAGCAAACCCGCCCGACTGGAAATGGTGGTCACGGACGAAGATCGAAATCACTGGTCATTCCGTCCATTGCAGACGGTCACGCCGCCCGTCGTTGTGGATCAGGCATGGATTCGAAATTCCGTGGACCAATTTGTTAGACACACGCAGGAAGCCAAAGGCCTGACGTCCGCGGCAATCGCCAATGCAAGAACATTGATTCGCCGAGTCTATTTCGACGTCATTGGCCTGCCGCCAATGCTGATCGACAATGGCGGAATGCTTCACGAACAGACGCTTGGCATTGACATCGATCCAGTGGCGATCCTCAATCAGCCGGCAGCCTATTCCGCTCTCATCAATCAGCTTTTGGCATCCCCGCACTACGGCGAACGCTGGGCACGGCATTGGCTGGATGTGGCTCGTTACGCAGATAGCAACGGGCAGGAAGGGGACGCCGATCGTCCCGATGCGTATCGCTTTCGCGATTTCGTGATTCACTCGTTCAACGATGACCTGCCCTATGACACGTTTGTACGTTGGCAACTGGCAGGTGACGAAATCGCTCCGGACAATCCGCAGGCGATCGCGGCCACTGGCTTCATCGTGGCTGGCAACAGCACAATGCTCAACGTCCCGATGGAAGAAGAAAAGCTTCGCAATCGAGCCAACGAACTGGACGACATGGTCTCCACGACGGCCCAGGCATTTCTTGGAATGACACTTGCCTGCGCGCGATGCCATGACCACAAGTACGATCCGCTGCCGACTCGCGATTATTACCGCATGATGTGCGCCTTTAACAGCGGCGATCGCGTTGATGTCCCGTTGGCGTCTCCAGCTGTGGTCAAGGACCGCCGCGACGCAACCGATGCGTGGCAAAAGCAAATGAATGCAGCACAAAAGAAACGCGATGAATGGCTGAAGACGGCAAGGCAGCCGATTGCTCGGCAGGTGCTTGCTGAAAAAGTCGCAAAGCTGCAAATCTCAGACGATGAAAAAAAGCTGCTGCTCGACAACTCCGATGATCCAGCGGCAAAGAAGCTGGCTGACAAATATAAGAAGGAACTGAAGATCGACGACGCCGAATACGTGGCAGCACTGTCATCAGAGCAACAGGCGAACTGGAAAGAACTCGACACTGCCGTCAAACAAATCGCCGATCAAAAACCTGCCAGCTTGCCAACGGGCTTTGCGTTTGCTGATTTTTCTTCTGAGCCTCGCGAAACATGGCTATTTGAACGCGGCGACTTTATGGCTCGCAACGAACGACTGAGCCTTGGGTTCCTGACCGTGATGCAGCGAAACAAATCCGCTGACGATTACTGGAACGCCGCTCGCGAACCAAAAGGTCGTGACGATTCCACGCAACAGCGCCATGCGATGGCAGACTGGATGACAGACACCGAGCATGGTGCCGGTGTACTTCTTGCCCGCGTGATCACCAATCGTGTTTGGCAACATCATTTTGGCGATGGCATTGTTCGGACGGTCAGCGACTTTGGCGCTCGCGGCGATGCGCCAACACATCCTGAACTACTGGAATGGCTCACCGCGGAATTCATCAATCATGGTTGGAGCGTCAAGCATCTGCATCGCCTGATCCTCAACAGCCACACGTACCGTCAGGGAGTCGCCCCGAACGCAGCGAACAACACCATCGATCCAGAAAACAAGTTTCTCTGGCGTCGTCGTCCGCAGCGGTTGGAATCGGAGATTCTGCGGGATTCCATGTTGACTGTCGCAGGTTCAATCAATTCGGAAATGTTCGGACCAAGCGTGAAGCCTCCGATTCCAGGCGAAGCGATGCAGGCACGAAACGTGAAGAACCCCTATCCCCAGAACCTGTCGGACACAGTGGAGACTCGGCGTCGATCGATATACATGTTTCATAAGCGAGTCGTGCAGTATCCTTTAATGCAGGCATTTGATGCGCCGGATGCGCAAGTCAGTTGCGGTCAGCGAACGAATACTACGGTCGCACCTCAAGCATTGGCATTGTTGAATGATCCGTTCGTTCGCCTGCGTTCCGAAGAATTCGCACAGCGACTGATACATGAAGCTGGCAGCGATGGCGCAGCACAGATCCGTTCGGCATTTCAAGCTGGACTCGCACGCCAGCCCGATAACGATGAATTGAAGGTTGCTAAAACGTTTCTGGCTGAACAGTCAGCCGCTCGAAAAATCCACGATCAGAAATTGACCGATGATGCAGCAAAGACGCTGGCACTGACGGACTTTTGTCAGATGGTGTTTTCGTTCAATGAATTCATTTACGTCGATTGAGTTCTATAACGCCACGGGGAAGCAGTTTTATCGTGTTGAGAAGTAGTGGCCGAGCACTAAGGGTTGACTGGCGGCAGGCAGGCCACCAGTATGAACGTCACTCCTCGAACATTCCTCTTGAATGAATGACACTGACATGAGCAAAGATATCACGCGCCGTACGGCCCTCAAATGGACCACCGTCGCCGCTTGAGCAGCAGCCGTTGGGATTGGTCATGGGACACAAGAGGCCGGCGCAGCCTCCACATCTCAGATTGGCACTTCCACCGATGGCTGGAATTTAACGCACGACCGGGTCTGGCTTGGCAGCGACGTCATGCCCTTAATTCAGGGCGCCCGGGGCTGGGCCGAAGGGAAGCCCCGGATTGTGAAATACGGGGGGTCGGCGTTGCTCGTACGGCGGCCAGCCAATCCGTGTTCTTGAACTTGCAAAAGCATTAGAGACACTTTGAGGCGATCTGGAGTGGTGGTCACGTTGACCGGAACGCAGGTGAGTTCAGGGAAATACAAAAATGTCGTGGTTCTTGTTGCTGGCTTTTGGCGTTTGCGTGGGAATCCTCGGTGGACTGCTCGGGATTGGTGGCGGCGTTGTGCTCGTACCGGGATTAATCCTCCTGTTTGGCTTCAGTCAGCAGGAGGCGCAGGGAACCAGTCTGGCGGTCATGATTCCGCCGATCGGATTTTTTGCGGCGATGGTCTATTATCAGCATGGCTACGTCCGATTGCCGATGGTCGGATTGATTGCCCTGGGATTCATGATTGGCGCTTTTCTGGGTGCCAAAATTGTTCCGCATGTTCCTCTGGCAATGCTTCGAATCGTGTTTGGCATTCTATTGCTGTACATCGGATTTGCTTTCATTCTGAGCCCACGCGGGAGCGTCAGTCAGTCGGCATTGCCCGCTGGAATTGCCGCCGTGGTTTCGGGTGTCATCGCCTTTATCCTGCGTCGTCCAAGGCCGCCAAAGAGGCCGCTCGACAGGCCCGGTGAAGACCTGGATTATCACATTTAAGCGATCGGCAGGAATGGCATTACCATCGCCGCTTCTGTGAACTGGGCGGCCATTGCGAAATGGCCATACGGAAGGATGTAGATCTGAGGACAGATCTGCCTACGTAGTCCGACCTGTCTCAGGTCGCATTCCTGCGGCGTGGTGATTTCTTTGGTAGCCTTGTGTCGGTCACTTGATTCTTAGCGCCGCTGCAAAAACCTCTGATCTGCCAGCCAGCGCTCGCAGGCCTTGGTTCAGGCGCCATAAGGACGATCGTCCGCGCGGACACCAAAGTCGTGGGTCGTCGATGTGTACAGATGCGATTCCGTCGGTACGCCTGCCTTGTTCAGCGCCAGATACATCACGTCGCTGTGTTCCGGCGGGCTGATGATGTCGTCGCTGCCCTGTACAAGAAAAATTGGCGGCGTCCTGGCGGGAATTCGCAGATCAGGAGCCAGATCATTCTTGCCTTTGGCTTTCTAATAACCCGAATCAGCGGCGACAGCAAAATCAGGTCGGCAGTCCGTCTTGTCGATGTCATCGATTGCGGGATACGTGCGCTGTTCGAATTCGGTGGCGGTGGCGACGTGCCCGCCTGCGGAAAATCCGATGACGCCGATGCGGTCCGGATGAATGCCCCACTCCTTCGCTCGGCTGCGGACCAGGCTGACCGCTCCCTGCGCATCCTGCTGCGGGCGACGGGCCGGTTCGCCCTGAATGTCGTGCGGGCGACGCGGCACGCGATACTTCAAAATGATGCCAGAGATGCCACGAGACGTCAGCCAGTTCGCAACCTCCTCACCCTCCAGTTCCCAATAGAGATCCCAGTAGCCGCCGCGCGGACAGATTAGCATGGCGGTACCGGTATCGATCTTCTGTGATGGGCGGAAAAACGTCAGCGTTGGTTTCGTCACATTGGTGATCATCCTGGTTGACGTGTTCACTTCTTCTTTGTCACGAGTCAAGACAGGCGACGGGCGTTCGTACTCTTCGCCAATCGTTCCTGTTTCGTCCGGCGCGGGACCCGGCCAGACATCTACAACCATCGGTTCGTCGACGTACAAGAACACGCCAAGGCACAACTGGCACAGTAAGGAGAAGAGAGGTGCCAAAATTCGAGCGGTCAAAAAAATCTTTCTCAGCAGCGCGTAATCGCTTCACCGACCGCTGTTCCGATGATGACAACGTCTCATGATTTTAGATTCGACAAATCGGTTGCGGGATTCAGTTCTGTGACTTTGAAGTCTGCCATGTCGGCCTGCTCCGGATCTGAATGAGGAAAAAGATTCAGGAATTCTCGTGAAGATGATCGTCTGCTGGCACAAGCGAATCCACGACGGCTGCAGATGACCTCCGGATTCGCTAAGATTCGATAACGCCGGAAATCCGCTTCTTAGGAATGGCAACTGGCATGCTCGCCGCCGCAATAGAATCGCGATTCGAGCACAACTAACCTGTATCGACTCCGCATCTCAACGTCGTGTACCAGCCTCGCGATTTTCGAGCGATGCGGGAAATGGGCGAGTCCTGGACCATCATTACCGAAGATATGCCTCAACCCACCGGCATCAATCCGAGAGGCCCACGGCCAAAAGTAAAGGCGGATGACAAATGAGAATTGCATCAAAAGCACTGAGCCATTACAGCCGGTGCATAATCCCCGTGTTGCTCCTGGCCCTGTTGGCTGGACCATGGTCCTGGGCTGTCGCTGAAGAGGCGCGCAGCATTCCGGCTGGCCAGCGACAGCTTTTTCTTGATGACGAAGGGGTTGAGGAGAGTGAGAATCTCAGGCGGACGCTTCATGCGTCGGAGAAGAAAGGTGCTGTCATCCGCAGTGCAAATCCTGCTCAGACGATCCAGACAAGAATGGCTCCCGTCTGGGATCCTGAAGCGCAGCACTTCAAGCTGTGGGTGATCAGTACTGATGAACCGTTGAGGATCAGCACCGACGGACTGAACTGGACTTCCGGCCCAAAACCGAACCTGCGGATCGAGCACGCGGTCTACGATCCGCTCGATCCGGATCCGGCGCGACGCTTCAAGGCATCACTGCTGAACGAAGGATTCGCAGTTTCTCCTGACGGTGTTGAGTGGACGAAGCTGGATGTGCCAGCTGTCCCGAGCAGCGACGAAGGCAACATTAGTTACGATCCGCAGGAAGGGCCGTTTATTCATTCGGTCAAGCGTGGTGGTCCGTTTGGGCGATCCATTGCGATTGCCACCAGCAGAGACTTCAAAACCTGGAGCGACTTCGGGGTTGTGTTCCACGCCGACGAGCTGGATCAGGAACTGGGGACCGGGAACATCAAGGCGCGCGCGGCCGATGCAACGCTGCAGCAGACTGTGTACAACGTTCCGCAATCAGAAAACGTGGATGTCTACAACATGGGCGTGTTTCATTATGTCAACGTCGCTGCTGTTCCTGGTGACGTTTCCGTGACCGTCCTGGATGGCAACGACCAGACAATTGCCGTTTCCGAACCAGTGACAGGTGACCAGCCTCGGGCGGAGCTTCGCTGGAAGTCCGGCAATACGGACACCCTGAAAGAACAGGCTGTGCGACTGAGATTCACGCTGCGCAACTCGCGACTCTACTCTTTCTGGTGCGAATGAGGAGTACTATGGTTCCACATGCCACATCGGATTCACTGCCCAACCACAACCGGAGACAATTCATGACTCGCTTTCTCATCCTGATCACGCTCCTGAGCTTCAACTCGATTTCCGCGGCCGACGAGCTGCTTGAGATTGGTTCGCGTCGCGAATTATTCGTTGATCATGCGATCATCGACAAAATCGAGGGCCGAGCTGAGTTGCAGTTGCACCACCCGACGCCGCAGGAGATCGCGATCGTGCATGATGCTTCCTGGGAAGGAGCGGGCAGCGGTTATCACAGCGTCATACGTGATGGAGATCTGTACCGGATGTATTACCGCGGCTCAGCACTGGGCGTTGAAGGCGGCAAGCTGAAACTTGGGAGTGAAGTCTATTGTTACGCGGAAAGTCGGGACGGAATTACGTTTAGCAAACCGGAGCTGGGGCTGCACGAACACGACGGCGCGAATCAGAACAACATTATCTGGACCGGAGTCGGCACGCATAACTTTGCTCCGTTTTTGGATACGCGCCCCGACTGCCCGGTTGAGTCGCGTTTCAAGGCACTCGGTGGCACTGCGGCACAGGGCGGGCTATTTGCATTTCAGTCTGCGGATGGGATCCACTGGTCGCTAATGCACGACAAGCCCGTAGTCACCGAAGGAGCGTTTGATTCGCAAAACCTGGCATTCTGGGACGCAACAGCGGGCGTCTACCGTGCTTACTTTCGTACGTTCACTGAAGGTGTAACGACCGGCAAATTGTGGCAGCCAGCGGGCTATCGCGCGATCCGAACCGCGACCTCGCGCGACTTCCTGACCTGGGAAAACGAAGCCGATCTCACGTATGAGGACTCTCCCGCCGAGCATCTTTATACCAACCAGGTGGCGCCCTACTTTCGCGCTCCGCATATCCTGATCGGCTTTCCGACACGTTACATTGAACGCGGCTGGTCCGAATCGATGCGAGCGCTGCCGGAACTCGAACAGCGCGAGGAACGAGCGGCGGCTCATCTGCGGTACGGAACCGCGATCACCGAAGGGCTGCTGATGGCCAGCCGCAACGGTGTTCATTTCAAGCGCTGGAATGACGCCTTTCTGCGGCCGGGGCCCGAGCGGCCAGGGACGTGGCTCTATGGGCATCAATACATCGCCTGGCATGCCGTCGAGACGAAATCCTCCCTCCCTGGCGCGGCAAATGAATTGTCGCTGTATGCCAGCGAAGGGTCATGGCACGGAAAGAGCAACGCGATTCGCCGCTACACACTGCGTCTCGACGGCTTCGTCTCAGTCAATGCACCAATGAGCGGCGGTGAACTCATGACCAAACCGCTGACATTTGCGGGCGACAAACTGACATTAAACTTCGCGACTTCAGCCGCAGGCGACATTCGCGTGGAATTGCAGGACCGGGACGGCGAGCCACTGCCTGGGTTTACGCTCAACGACTGCCCGCCAATTTTCGGCGACGCGATCAATCGCACGGTGACGTGGACGGACGGCAGCGACGTCAGCAAACTCGCGGGAACGACGATTCGCCTGCGATTCTCGCTCCGTGACGCAGACCTTTATTCGCTACAATTCAAAGAGAAGACTCCGTGAAATGATTCAATTCAGGCTATCGCCTCCAACATGAAAGCATGATCGAAGAACATGATGACCGCTGGATTCATTCGAATGCTCATTGCGTCCCTCTTCTTGTGTGTCTCCACCACGACATGGGCGGACGACGTTCGTACAACGAAGATCACCGTCACAATTGACCGTGGCCGTGACCTCGGCCAGAACTTTGGTTCGCTGTTCGAAGTGACCAGCGACGACGGACAACTGGTCATCGGTGCGGGATTTCAAAATCTCTACAACACGCGATACCGAGCTGACCGTCATGCCGTACAGTTCTTTGTCCGACCCACAGCAGGTGAGCGAACGTTCGGAACTGATGCCCTGCCGCGTCCGAACAACCTGTGCGGCACATACCTTTACAGTCGCGACGAGGTGGTCCGCTCGACGTATGGTGGAATCAGGGTCTGGGACTCCGCCACAAAGAAATGGCTGGATGAAACCGAAGTCGGCGGCACCGGAGAGACAATGCGCATCGGCGACGGCACGCTCGAATTCGTTGACAGTGCGGTGAAATACAACGGGAAGACAATTCTCAGTGCGCCTCAGCGGGGAAGCTATCAACTCTTCTTCTATGCCAATGGCCATGTGTGTTTTTATCACGTCAACCGCGGCGATGGCGAGTATCGTCCCTACAGAAATGACGAAGATGGTTTTAGCAAACTCTACGCCTGTCCCTGGACGCCCGACCAGGACGAGATCGACCTGACGCGCGCTGTCGTCCTCACGCTGCCCGTTGTTGGCGAAACGACGTTCGCATGGGGACAGCTGGGGGAGCAAATTGTCACCGGTTCCAATATCGGCGGGTTTTATGTCTTCACAGACGGGGTCTGGAGAATGCTGCTGGAACCCAGGATCGACGTCAGCTATCAGCTTTACTCGACCATGGCATTTCACGACCGGCTGCTCATGGGCCAATACCCGACAGGTCGCGTGTTTGAATACGACGGGGACAAGATCACCGACCTGACCCAATGGCCGCCGAAGCTTGCAGGAGTTTCGGGGAGTGCCCGTGAAGCGCAGACAACAGTCATCTATGGTGGCAGCGTGTTTGTCGGTGTCTGGCCGTGGGGCGAATTGTGGCGATACAATCCCGACAGCAAAACCTGGACGTTCATGCAGCGGATGTTCGACCATCCGAAACTTTCGCACAGCATCATCCATCCGTATGACGTGGAAAACAGCGGCAACGCTGTGAGCAATCTCTGGGGCCAGCGCGTCACCAGTCTGGTGACGAACGGGCCCGATCTGTTTGTTTCAACTTCCGCCAAATTCCCGTGTGAGTGGAATGCTGAGCAGTTTCCGTTTCTCGCCCCTGATCAGTGGAAGTCCTACGGAACGGTGCACCGCATGACGATGCCGGGACACCTGGGCGCGAGTACAGAATGGACCGACGGACCGACAACGATCGAGTTTACGATCCGAGGTCCGGAAATCACGATCACTCAGGATGGCAGGCAACTCGCCGCCACGACAACGACCGGTCCCCTGGCGGCACGGTTGCGGGCCGTTTCCGGACTCAAACAGCCAAAATGGGGCGAAGGGATCTATGGAAAGTTCCGCGGCACGATAATTACGGGCGCACACATTTCACAAGAAGGAACCTCCCCGTGAGTCCTCAAACAACTACCTGTGAAAGGCAACAAAAGGGTCAAGGGGTCAAGTTTCTTTGATGCTTTGCCCCATCGATGCTTTCACGAGCGCGGCAACGCTTGCCTGCAAGACAAGTCGCATCAAGTCAGGCGTTTTATTGAAAGCTCTCTGTACGTTTCCACCATGTCATCGAAACTCAACTCAACTTAATGACGAGACGAGTCTATTCGGGACTGTCGTTCGTTTCTTCCAGCAATAGCGAAATGGTTCGGATGACTTCATTTGTCACGTCCTGCTGGCATCGCCCGCGTCGACTTTCTGGCAGGATTTCGTCATCAGAAACTTCGATAACCCAATCACAGACAGCCACCGACGGTTGCGTCAATGTTGTGCGCGGGTGCCCATCATTTCTATGCGGAATGATCACTTCGAAACCCTATTCATCATCGTCGTCGTAGCGGCTGGCTTCGAACCTGTCATGCGACATTCCAGCAAGCGAAACTGGGAGCGAACGAATCGGTGTCGTCGGTTCTGTGATGTGCTCCAGAGTTTCGTTAACCTCCAGGAGTAACTCGCGCAGGTCATCACTTCCTTCAAATCTGATTCCGAAGTGTGCGGCGCGATCCATGACGCTTACCAACTGGCCAGCCGTTTTCTGCCATTGGCTCGACAGAGCATACAGTCGTTTATCGATACTGATGTCTGATTCGAACGCTCCGGACATGATGCCATCAGTCCAGGCTGTCTTTATCTGCTCAAGTTGATCCCAAATCAAAACAGTTAGAGCGCACAATCCACACCCGGCCCCGCTCACGGAGTAGCACGCATGGCGAAATACCAGAACGCGTTGCCTCAGTCCCAAGGCAACTTCTTCATGACTGATTGAGGAATCGAGACCACGTTAATTTTTTTTGACGGGCAGGCTCTTCCTTATTTCGCGGCATTTCACCTCCTCAAGACGCACAGTGGTGAAGAGAGCCTTAGAAAGTACTTCCGGACCGGAATTGGCTCGAACACACCGGTCAGGTCTCGTGCTCGAAACCGCCACATGGCGGGCAAGTAAGGATTGGGGGCGATAGGCTCGGGTATTCCGCTGACGCACTTGCTGATGCCAACGGCAAATGCGTTGAAATCCTGGAGGAAATCCGAGACGAGTACGAATACACCGAAACACCAATCGTCATCAGCGGATGTATTGGTCCTCGCGGGGACGGGTATGTGCCCACCGCTCTAATGTCTGAGAGCCAAGCCGAGGACTACCACTGCTCCCAGGTCGAGACCTTCGTCGGTACTGCTGTCGATCTGGTCACGGCCATCACCATGAACTACGCCGCAGAGCCCATTGGAGTGGCTCGTGCAGCTCAGAAAGCCGCACTCCCTGTCGTCATCTCTCTCACGGGCGAGACCGACGGAAGGCAATTGATTGGGGCCATCCAAAACAGTAAGCATTCCACAGGTCAGCTTTCGTGCATTTCGCATGATGAACATACTGGTTCAGGCTACCGATCCGACGTGATCGGCTTGAGCGTTGTTTTTGCTGCGGCGCTGAAGCGGGACGCAGGAGTCACGGTGTTGGCAGAGCGGCGTTTGCTGAAACCTGCGATTGTTTGCAGCCACAACTCAGCAGACAGGTTCAGGCGATCCAGAATCGGGGGAACTTTCCTTGCCACCGACCCGCGTCTGCCTGGCTTCACCTGACGACCGGTCCAGTCCGGAAGCTACAGGTATTCCGCCAGAGACATGAACACGCAACCCTTGTTTGACGCTCGACGCGACGAACATTTCTCACGAACCTTCTTTCGCTTCGGCTCAAGTTCCACAGGAGCCAGCCAGCCCGCGTTCTCACCATGCTCAATGCGAGCGTCTTTGGCATCGGCCGTCGAGACTACGTCGGCGAGCAAACAAAGGTTCCAGCAAACAAAGGTTCCAGCCACCGAGCAAACAAAGCCTCCAGCCACCGTAAAAGACTCCCATACTTTTTCTACCACCACTTATTCGCACGCGGAAGCTTTTCCGTTGCGGGCGTGGTGCGGAATGCGGGCTGGCCTGCTGGTTTACGTTGTTGCATCTGAATATACTGCTGGCGTGAACGGCCGAGCAAACCAGATGAGAATCGATTCGATTGAGGAACAAGAGTGCAAAATTTCTCGCGACGACTTGCGGCGGCAGTGTGTTATTTGAGCCTTTCTGGTGCTCTGCTGACCGCTGAAGACTGGCCTCATTGGCGGGGACCGAATCGCAACGACATCGTTGGCGAATCGTCGGGCTGGACGGCGGAGGGATGGCGATCCTCGGCATCGGCATGGAAGCAAAATGTCGGCGAAGGATCTACGTCACCGATTGTCGTGGGTGAATGTTTGTACGTCATGGGCTGGCGCGGCCAAAAGGACTTCGTGCACTGTCTAAATGCAAAGACCGGCAAGGAAGAGTGGTCGGTTTCGTACAAGTGCCCGCAGTATGGGCGCCTCGCAACGGGTGACGAAGGACTCTATTCCGGTCCTACGTCGACACCTGGAGAGTCGAAAACGGGGACATAGTACTTTACCGGTTCAGTGGGATGTCCCCGCTTTGTGGGATTCTGTTCTGGCATGCAGCAACAAATCCATCGAGAAATTTGCGGTACCCAACCTTACCGATCGATCCGCAATTCTCGTGTCCGGCACCATCAATCAAGCATAGTTTATGACCAACACGTTCCATCCCCACTGATGAAATCGTTCGGTGTGTTCGAGATTCTTTCCCTTGGTCGCATCTTGGCCGTGCAGGTAGAGAAAGACTGGAGCCTCCGAATTTTCGACGGGGACCCAAAAGTTGCTGTGTGATCGGGCTACAAGCACAGTCGCCGATTCACGAAATGACGAAATCGATGTACTGAGCCTCACAAGCGGTTGAGTAAGAAACTCGAAGGCGGCGTGCTTGAGGCAGAAGTTGAATGCATGCGGTGGTTTGCCAGTAATTGCTGTGCGTGCAGAGAGTGAGCCGTGATGGCGACGCTGCGGGACCATGATTCGCCATTTGCTTAGCGAGTGTGTCCGGGTCCAGCGGTGAGTCGATCTGTTCGATGTCGCGGAGAGCCCGTTCCCGGTGTTCCGACGACGAGTGGACTCGATGGCCGCGTAACGCTCGGGGAGACCGATTGCCATGGATTGCGTTCGTGGGAAGCTGAACAGCCGACGTTGATTCTCCGCAGACTCGGTTCGCATGAGTGATGATGCCGTGTGTTGAGCCAGGACGAATAAAGTGCGTTGTCGGAGTGAGTTCGAGCGAAGCGGTAGCTCCATGGGTATCAGCCAGCTTCCAATCCAGTCACACGTCCGGACAGGTCGGACAATACGGGCTCGAGTGCATTCAAAAGAGCCAGTCGCCGTAAGGAAACTCCCGAGCCCCGACTTATCGCCTGCAGACGAGCCCATGCTTCCGGCAACCCGCTGGCCAGTCCAGTCCGCAGGGCTCGCTCAGCCCGGTAATCAGCGAGTTTCACAAAGGCGCCATACGGAAGCCACCCGGGCGACTGCAATCGAAAAGCCTCCATCTCATGGATGGCTTCCGCCGACTCGCGAATGGTCTTTGCCATCGCCTGACCTTGCGCAAAACCGCGCTCCGTCGCGTTGCCTCTGCAAACGGTGTCGATCTGTGGTGTTTTTGTATTAGCGGACATGATTCAATCTCCTTCGTACTGTCAAGCCAGGATCGATAACGCTGCCGGCAACACTTCCGCTGACATCGGAGTGTGGCCCTTCATCTCTCCGTCCAGATCCAACGGATCATTCGTCTGCGATTCAATGGCGAATGTACGCACCTGGTGGTACTCCACAAATTTTAAAGTCAGGTGGGAGCCATCGAAGACTTTGGTGAACAGCTTCAGCATTTCCCAACGAGTCGCATTGCGAACGACAAGCACGTCAACTTTGCCATCCCCAAGTTCAGCATGGGGTGCCAGCATCATTCCGGGCCCTGCAAATCTGGGATTACAGGCGACAACAAAGAGGTATTCGTCGTCGAATGTCTGACCGTCAAGAATCAGCTTCGCGCGACGTTGTTTGGGTCGCAGAATTTGCAAGAGCGTTGCAGCGGAATAACGTGGTGGACCAAGCCAACGCCACTTTTCGGCATTCGAATTGATATCCGACACGGCACCCCAGCCGACAAGATCCACAGAGTAAACGACCCGGTCCTTCAGAGTGACTCGAATCACATCCAGCGGCAGTTGTTGTCCAGCAACAATCCTGCGAGCCGCTTCGAGCGGATCTTTGCATTGCAGGTGCTCGGCGATCGTGTTTCCGGTGCCGGCTGGAATGATTCCCAGCGGGAGAAAACCCGGTTCCTCGCGATGCATCAAGCCATCTGCCACTTCATGGAACGTGCCATCGCCGCCAATCACACAGATGGCATCACAGGATTTTTTGTCCAGCGACTGAGCAATCTCTGTGGCGTGCCCCGATCGCTGCGTGACATGGATATTCAAGTCAATTCCAGCGTTCGCGAATATTGGCTTGACGCTCTCAAGGACTCTGAGGCCGCATTTGCGTCCTCCCTTAGGATTGACGACGACAGATAGACGGTGAATAGTCATGAATAATTCTCAACAGCAGTGCCAGCAGAAACTCTTCAGTAAAGTTAAGTAAACACTTACATTTAAGCCAAGAAAGACCTGTCGCTCTGCCAAACCTTAAAGTGTAGGTTGGACATTCCTGTCCGACTGCGTTTCGACGGGCACGAATGCCCATCGTACCCCGATATCCAGCCTCGACAGAGCACTAGGAAATCTCGCCACTCACAAGACACTTCGCCACGGCAGCAAACAGACGCTCTCGCTGACGCGGCGGCAGCAGCTTCAGTTCTCGAATGATATTGGAAATCGTGGCCAGCCCCAGCAACCCCCAAGCGGCCATCTCCACTGGCAAGCCGGATTTTAGATTGCCGGGATTGCGACCCGCTGCCACCTGGCCGCATACGAGCTGATGAAATCTCTTGTACATGTCAACCAGTGCAACCCGGATGTCGTCGTCATCCGTTTCTGTCAGGGCTGTGAATACGATTCGATAGAACCCGGATTCACCCTGATGGTGCGACTCATATTCCACGATGCGTTCAACAGCTTCTTCGGGTGCAGGGCGATCCGCCAGTATCTGGTTCCAGACTTCAGCACGGGACCGAAAAATGTCATCGATCGCCGCCAGGAACATCGCTTTCTTGTCCGGCCACAGTCGATACAGAATGTTTTCTCGAACATCGCACCGCTGAGCCAGTTCTGCAGTGGTTGTTCGTCGGTATCCGAGTTCGCTGAAGACCTCACAGACGATTGGCAACAGCTTTTTTGATTGCTCCTGTGTTTGACTGGGGCGTGCCACTAAAGACTCCGACAGATGTGTAAGTATGTGCTTACTTTATTGCCAGTCGGCCTGAATGTCAACCACCGACCCGCCGTTGCCGAAATTTTTTCTAATGCGGACGTTTATTCGTGAGAAGTTCGCTCGTCCAGTCATTCTGAAAATGCCCATCAGGATCATACGATTGGCAGAGTTCCTGGAAGACCTCAAACTTCGGGTACAATGCGCGAAGCCTGTCAGGCTGCAGATAACCGAGCTTTCCCCAATATCGATGGTCAAATAACGATACCAATGGTACAGCCACGATGTTCTCGATTCAGGGTGATCCGTCTCTCGGCGATATTGCGACATGTAAGTCCATCGCCATGGCACCAGAAAGAACTGTTGCAACGGATACTCACGTTCCGCATCAATCACGTCCGCGAGCTGCTCGTGTTCATGCCAGGCTTCTTCCACGTTGTAACTCGGTCGGCACAACATTTTCACGCTGAGAATCACACCCAGGCAACCCAGCGAACATCTTGCCGCGCGGAGTGCGTCGCCGCTGCTGATTTCCGTAACAGTCGCCTTACCCGTGGCGGAGTCGTAGTGCGCGATGCGAACGCTGACGACATATTAAGACAGGGAATTTCGACCCGAGCCATGTGTACCGGTCGAGACGGCACCCGCAACGGTCTGCTCGGTGATCAGCCCGAGTGACGGCAACGCCCAGTTTTTCAGCCGTTCCAGATCCGATAGAAGGTGTTTGATCTGACACCCGGCACCAACGGTAACCACCAGTGCCTCACTATCGGGTACCGGGTTTACCTGGTTAAGATGCCGCAGATCGAGCAGTACGTCGTTGCATTCTACCGCTCTGCTCCAGGAGTGAAGGCGTCCGATACATCGGATTCGCTGGCCGCGGTGTAGGTCCAGAATTTCCACGACTTCCTGTTCGGTCGCAGGCAGATACCTCGTATTGGGGTTGAGCTGTACATTGCCGCCGAAGTTGTGCCGTTGCATGTTGATCGTTCGCTTAATACGAGTTTGGTAAGCTGTCCCCTATGTTAAAGCGAGAACTGCGCCGCGTCTGTGCGCAGCCAGAGAGAAAAAACGAAATTTGAGCGCATTGAGTTGCGCACAAAGTCGATTTTCAGTTGAGGAGTGCTGCATGGAGGAATCCGGAACACATGTTGCGAAGTGCCTGAATGAGTTTCGACCGGTCCTGATGACATTGGCCGAGGCGATGATTTCTTCGACACTGCGAGGAGATCTGGAGGCTTCTGACATTGTGCAGCAGACGCTTCTGGAGGCTCATTGCAACGCAGATCAGTTGGCAGTCATGAGCAAAGGTGCATTCTTCTCATGGTTGCGCAATGCCCTGAATCACAATCTGTTGGACGCCGTGAAGCCTCTGAAGGCTCAAAAGAACGATGTCCGGAGGCGAGTTCGTGCATCGGACCTCGAAGCATCATTTCTTCGACTTGAGTAGATTTTAATTGCGGGCTAAACGTCGCCGAGCGATGTCGTGCAACTGAATGAGCAAATCTGCATCATGCTAACAGCACTACAAACACTGCCGGAAAATCAGCGAAGAGCCGTCATTGTGAAACGTCTCAACAGCCAATCGTTGAAGAAAATTGCAGAGATTCTTGGCCTGTCAGACGCCGAGACGCAAGTGCGTCTGTGATGCCTGCGTCCGGTGACGTTACGCTACAAGCAAGCGTTCAATGGACGTGCCACGCCCGTTCAAAACGGACTGATTGCCGAAGAAGTGGCCGAAGTGTTTCCGGAACTGGTAGTGTTCAATCAGGAAGGGCAGCCCGAAAAAGTGAAAGACCTCCTGCTCACCCCGCTCGTGCAGAGAAAATGACACGGCGAGCATCAAGCTATGGCTGCTTTTCAATGGGGATCGACGATTCTCTGCAACTAGTGGACTGGACAGGTCGTCAGATTCGATCCGGCCAGCGTGGTGCGATGCCTCAGAAAACAACGCATTATCACCGCACCGATTTGCTCGCGTGTGGTACAGAATCCAGTACTGAATATGTTGCAAGACGATAGGCAACGATTCACAATTGTAGAATCTAGCAGTCGTCGCAGGTCAAAACCATGTTCGACCTAACCGCCGAAATATAGAAACACTTGCAGTTGACTCCCGATATGTCAGATTGGTGGAATCGAATGACTTGGAGGTCCGCCACAGCAACATGTAGAGTACCCGAGGGAACTGTGTCGGCACTCCGGGCATGAACCCCACTGCAATCCTGAACTTGCCATTCGCCAACAAACGTGAAGTCTGCCTAATGAATCCACTCCTTCAACACTGCGGTCGAATTCAATCCAGTCGCAATCGTCGGGACTTTCTCTCACGGGCCGGGGCTGGTTTTGGGATGTTGGCACTCAGCGACATCCTTCGCAGTAACAGCTTGCTGGGAAATGGCGAACAGGCTGCGGCGACCAATCCTCTGGCACCGCATGGCGGGCATTTTCCGGCGAAGGCCAAGTCGGTGATCTGGCTCTTTATGGAAGGCGCGCCCAGCGTTGTGGATTTGTTCGATCCGAAACCGGAACTCACCAAACGCAACGGACAGAAGATCGAAATTGACGTCTTCAACGGCAATCCCGGCCCATTGATGAAGTCGCCGTTTTCGTTCAAACAATACGGCGAATCCGGAGCATGGTTCTGTGAGCATTATCAAAACGTTGCAAAACATGCCGATGACTTTGCGTTCGTGAAATCGTTTTACAGCGAATCCAACGATCACGTTCCAGCCCTTTATCAGATCAATACGGGCATTCCGCGACCGGGATTTCCCAGTGCCGGTTCCTGGGTGACTTATGGGCTTGGTTCGGAAAACAACAGCTTGCCGGGCTTTGTGGTGTTGGGAAACAATCAAGGTGTGAAAGGCGGCAACCTCAATTGGAGCTCCGGGTTCCTGCCGACAACATTTCAGGGCACGCTATTTCGACCTTCCGGCACGCCAGTGATAAATCTCAACCGGCCAAACAATGTCACTCGGGAAGACCAGCGACGGCAGCTCGACCTGCTTGCAGCGATGAATGCGAAACATATGGAGGACCATCCGGGCGAAGCGGAATTACTGGGACGCATTGAAAGTTTCGAACTCGCGTATCGCATGCAGATGGAAGCGACGGAACTTGTTGATTTCAGTTCAGAAACTGCTGAGACTCGCAAAGCCTACGGTGTGGATGAAAACGAACCTCGCTCGTTTGGTTCAAAGTGCCTGATGGCTCGTCGCCTTGTCGAACGCGGCGTACGGTTTGTGCAAGTCTACAGCGACGGCGAATGGGACGCTCACAGCGATGTGAATGGCAATCATCGAGGCCACTGCCGCGCGACGGACAGACCTATTGATGCTTTGTTGACTGATCTGAAACAAAGCGGATTGATCGACAGCACGCTCGTTATCTGGGGCGGTGAGTTCGGTCGCATGCCAGTGTCACAAGGCAACGGAGGACGTGACCACAATCCTCAAGGCTTCGGCATGTTCATGGCTGGTGCCGGAATTCGTAAAGGAGCCAGCTACGGAGAACTCGACGAAATCGGCTATCGGGCTGTGACGGACCGTGCCACAGTACACGATCTGCACGCAACGATGCTGCATTTATTGGGTGTTGATCACAAACAACTGACTTACTTCCACAACGGCCGCCGTTATCGTCTGACCGATGTCGCGGGTGAAGTGCTGCATAAAATTCTGAACTGAGACAGCGACGGTTTAAAGACCGTGAAATGGCCGAAAGTCTTGACGACTTTCGCTACTATGTGTTGGTGAAATGGCCGAAAGTCTTGACGACTTTCGCTACTATGTGTTGGATTCGGCGTCACGTTCTTCAGCGGCCAGTATTTCCTGCTGAACCAGCATTTCGCGGCGAGACATGCGGTAGAAAGCAATACCGAAGCAACTGAACACCGTCGCTGGCATTCCCAGCATAAACAAAATGCTGTACATGTAAGCGGTCGGTCGTCGCGTATCCGTTTCGTTGGCGTTCTTGCAACTTGGGCAGGCAGCGACTTCGGACTGCCATGTGTGCGGAATCACTCCAGCGGTAGCAGCGAAGATTACGGCGGTTAAAGTCATCCGAATTACAGTTTTCATGTGGAAGACCTCTCAAGACTCTCGAACAAAACTCAACTCACAGTAACATCCGACCACGGCCAGTGATACAACATGCCGTAAATGACTACTCCTGTGATCGACACAAAGAGCCAGATCGGCAAGGTGATTTTGGCAAGACGGCGATGTTCTGGCCAGCGTTCTTTGAATGCTAAATAGAAAACCCGAAGTGCGAGAATCGGTACAATTGCCGCCAGAATTACGTGTGGGATCAAAATGCTGAAATACAGCCGAGTCGCCAGTGTACTGCCATCAAACGCTCGTCCGCGATGGCCGGTAAACCTGTAGAGCACCTCGTGATACGTCAGGTAGCAGACAAGAAACGCGACCGAGACCACAAAGGACACGATCATCAGATTTCGATGTCGTATTCGGTTTCCTGATTTGATCGCCACAAGGCCGGAGCAGAGTAAAACGATGCAAGCGGAATTGAGTCCGGCATTGATGGTGGGCATATTGGCAGCCCATTGTGGCAGCAGTTGATCAATTTTCTTATTTTTCGACTGCGGCGTTTCCGGGGAATTTTCGTTGTTCGCTGGAGTTTCCTCGCTGTCGTCTTTTTTCATCGGTGTTTCTTCTGCATCACCCGGTGCGTCTTCTGCATCACCATTGTCCGCCGGGACAAGTGTAAACGGCACCGGCGGGTTATCTCCGCTTGAAACCGAAAACGTCAATCCAGGCCCCGGTACCGGAAAGTCTGCCTTACCTTCAATGATGCGTCGCAGCTTTGCAACATCTGCGGCAACCGTCATCACAAACGAGGCGACTGGAATCCCGTCTTCGTTGACCAGCACCGCGCGATTGGAATGAGCAACCTCAAACCCAGGCGTTCTGGATTCGCCAATGTTGGGTTGCACATACTGCATAAAGCCACCACGGATCAGATTCAGAATTTCGGCTTCTGAGCCCGTTAAAAACTTCCACCGTTCATGATCCGCGCGAAAAGTCTCCGCGTATTTTTTCAATACATCCACGGTGTCATGTTCTGGATCGACCGTAAACGTGACGAAACGAAAATCCGGATTCGTTTTCCCAATCTGTCGATGGAGTTCTGAAATATCCCGCGTCATCATCGGACACGGTCCCGCGCAGCGCGTGAAGATGAAATTGGCCAGCCAGCGTTTTCCAATCAAATCCTTCAGGCCCAGTGTCTGGCCCATACTTTCCGAAAGAACGAAATCTGGCAATTCACGACTTGGGAAACTAATGACTGCAGTCTTTTGCGAGACCTCAATCGGCTCCAGTGCATCGTCATTCGTCAACGGAGCGTCTGACTGCGAAGTCGATTCCGGCAGGGAACTATTGCCGTCTTGTGCCCGTCTGACATTTATCTTTTGGACGATAACAAAATACAAAGCCCCAAGCACCATGGTCCAAAGCAACAGTCCCATGACGAATTTCAGAGTGGACATGCCACTGCGGGAGTTTCCGCCGTTGTGAATGGGAGATGGAATCATATTCTGCATGGAAATTTGTGCCTCAAACAGTACGTGTCGTCGATTGCCGACACTCCGATATCCAGTGTATGCATTGAAACGGAGCGATCTGATGACTGTCTCTCGGCTGTAGCATCGTCAGGTTGCTGCGTTGGCATGTGCAAAACACGCACGCTGCATTATTGCTTTCCGACGATTGCGATTCGCTGATGAACGGCGAATTCCTGAAAGCGATAGGCAGAGACCGCAATTCGGGAATCCGGCGGGCGGTTGAGAATGATGCATTCCTGAGAGGGCGTTGCCAGCAGAATCCCGTCGGCGGAGCGACGTGTGTACGGTACACCCGTCGCTCCGCCGACGGGATTTGCATAGGCGTCAAACTCAAATCAGGCTCTGCGCATCACCTACTTCGCCTTCAACCACTGCTCGCCGTAGTCGTTCGCAAACTCGCGATACATGGCATGCACGTGTTCGTTTGGATCGCCGCCCATTTGTTGCGGAGCGTATTCCAGAAAGAAGGTCGGCCCTTGAACTCGATAGTAGGCCGGGCTACCTTGCTTTACAGGACCTCGCCAGGAGAAACGAATTTCCGCCATCTGCTTGTCGATGGCTTCCAACCGCACCTTGGCATCTTCATCATTGAGCAACCCGACGCGCTCAGAAATCAGACGTTTCAAAAGCATGGTCTGAGGTTCCGTGAGATCATTCGCAGAAATCCCTTCAGGCTCCGGACGCACATCATCGCGACCGGGGCCAAGTGCCATATCAATGAAGCGTTCGGCGAGCACAGTCTTTTTCTTTTGAGCATCATCCAGTGAGTTGACCAGTTCAAAGGCACTGGCGATCTCCTCTGCCATCTGAACGATCTGTTTGCCGTCTTTGGAATAATGCATCGGCTGACCACCAGTGAGACTCGGCCCCAGCGTGATTTTGTCCCGCACGATGGTGGCATTCACCGCCAGGTGATGCCCACCAAACTGCCACATCCATGGTTCAGTGACGGAAGGAGATCCAAGGATCGAAAAATAGTACTCGTCTTTGCCGAACACCACACGTCCACGCCGACCACCGGTGTTAAGAGTTTCCTCACCAGCCATGTTGTCGATGACTTGTTGGTAACCCTCCGTGCTCAGAGTCGCCTTCAGAACAGCCATCACAGCATCGAACTGCACTGGCTTCAGATCCCCCATCCGCAAGCCCTTGCGTTCGAAAATACCCGTCGGCAGATTCGACCATCGCAGTCGCTGATCTTCGTCGTTGAACTTGAAGACGGTAATCGATTTTTCAGCATCGCTGAGTTTGGCGATCAATGCTTCAGCAGCCGCAGTAACCTTGACCGATTGATCATCGGGACTGATCTTTGATGCCGCCTGAACGCCCGCCGGTTGTTGCGGCTCAGTCGCGTACAGAGAAAGTCCTGTGCAGCTCAATGCCAACAAGACGCAACTTTTCAGATTCGCAGAGCGCATCAGTGTGCTTTCTACTTTCGATGCTGTGATGATTGTCAGGAATTCAATTTCTCGAACGATCGCAGCATAGCAGCAATGCGAGTCGTCTTCGAGCAGATGAGGATTTAAGGATTCTACGGTGTTCTCTCCTCAACGCCTGCATCAGATTGTTCGACGAAGGTATTTTTTGCCTCCGCCGGAAAGACGATTACATAGGTCTTCCCGGAGATATCAGCCTGTGCAAGTCTTTATCGCCCCGACGTCGGTGATCGAAGTGCGGATGGTCAATGCTAAAGAGGAACGGCATTTCTTGCCCATTTACCCATTTGCCATGACTGCAGGCGAAACGGTCCATGTGCTTTCACGCTGCGTCTGCGGTAATTTCCATGCGATCTAAAGTGCTTCCGTTTGATTTAATTACGACTTAATCGTACTCGTGTCAAATGGCTGAGCGGTTCGTAATAGTTGAGCTGAAATAGAGCGTCGATACGCACTGATCGCGAGTTGTGCCTCGTCCCCGTTATGAATCCCCGTGACGCAGATACCTAACGACTGAAGTATGATGTATCCAGAGCTGTGAAGAGGAAAACCATCCGCGTTGCATGCCGCCCTGAGAAACGCGAGATCCCATGTTACCAGGATTGTTTCAATACACGCCGGAGTTCGAGGCAGCAAAGTACAATCATGAAAGGTCGAACTCGCGTCGAAGCGAAAAATACAATTTACGTAGTGGTATTCAGTAAATCCATACCTAATTTGTCTGATGTACTGCGGCGTTCCGTACTCATTAATGCAATCCTCAGGCGTACTCACATCAAAATAAATAGTATCAACTGATTTGTAGGGAATGATGATCATGGTTTTGGGGGAAGTACTCTCAGTGGAATTTTGTGCAATTGATCCGGTCTCATGCGGCTATTGAATGCACAGTTCGTTCTTGTACGTCTCCGCGTGAATAGAATTCTTTTGCGATCGCCGAGTGGCGCATCTGGGCGAAGTCAAATGCTGCACGGGCGCAGAAATCAACGGCCCGCTTCTCATCCGCAGTGAGTTTTTCGGATAAGATCAGCCGTTCCAGGATCGGTCCAATTCGCCGGAAGTCTTCGATCTTGATCTCGCTCGCCAACATAGGACTTCAATTCCTGTACGGTGGGGCTTTTGAGGGAAATAAGATATTTGAAATTGTGAAAAATCGTGCGAAACCTTTCAGTTTTCGCGGTGTTCACTTCGGCGACAACGTTCTGAGATGTCCGTAATACGTCAGTGTGCCACAGGAACGGGGCCGATTGATTCTGAACTTCCGTGTTTGCAGGCTTCGGTAGAACAGATTAATCGACCCCGTTCTTGTGGCACTAATTTTCACAGCGTACCCGAAATTTGTGGTCAATTTCCAGCCACGCTAAGAATGCCTCCCGCGAGTTTTGATATCCTTACTAGGTTCCACCGCAGTTGTGTCGGTGTCTGAGCCCAATTGCCTGAGTTTGAATGATTTGGATTCGACTCAATTCTGGCCGCGAGCTTTCGAGCTCGCTATACTCCATTGCTCGACCATTAATCGCAGAGTCCAAAATAGTCTTGCGCCACATAGTCTTGCCCTAAGTACCTCACCCATTCAATGTAGGCCTGCCATGTACACCACGCACTGCCAGCGATTTCGTCCTGCTGCTCAAAACCGTCGCGACATGTTGCAAAATCTGGCCTGTGGATTTGGTTCCGTGGCGATGGCTCATTTATTCGCGTCGAAGGCCGGAGCATCTGAATCTGCTGATCGGAACCTTGACGCAGGATCTGGGCTGGCCCCAAAGCCGACACACTTCGATCCGAAGGTCATGAGTGTCATCTTTCTGTATATGGACGGTGGAGTTTCGCAGGTCGATTCGTTTGACCCAAAGCCAGAACTTGAAAAATGGAATGGGAAGCCCTTTCCGACAAAGATTGAGCCGACTCAATTCAACAATATTGGCAACACTCTTGCCAGCCCGTGGAAGTTTCAGCAATATGGCCAGAGCGGAATTCCGGTCAGCGATCTTTTTCCACACATTGCACAGCATGTCGATGATCTGGCGGTGATCCGGTCGATGACATCGGATTTTCCGGAACACACAAATGCAAACTACTTTCTGCATACGGGATCTGGATTGCAGGGCAGACCGTCGATGGGAGCGTGGTTTGGCTATGGCCTGGGAAGTGAATGCCAGGATCTGCCGCACTTCGTGGTGCTGAACGGTGGGCTCATTCCCCCGGGCGGTCTCGACAATTTTGGCAGCGGATTTCTACCGGCAAGTTATCAGGCGTCAGTGTTTCGCATCAATGGCCCAGCAGTGGCCGATATCAATCGTCAGGAACCCAGTGATGAACTTCAGAAGCGAAAGCTGGCGTTGATACGTAAACTGGATCAGCAGGCGTCTGAAAGATTTGGACACGACGATCAGGTGGAATCGGCCATTCGAAATTATGAACTCGCAGCAAAGATGCAGCTCGCGGTCCCGGACCTGATGGATCTGACAGATGAGACACGCGAGACTCAGGAAATGTACGGCATGCATGATGAGTTCACGAACACGACGACCTTTGGAAAGCAATGCCTGCTCGCTCGGCGATTGGTCGAACGCGGCGTAAGATTTATTGAACTGACGTGTCCCGGCGGAAACGGCGATCGCTGGGATCAGCATTCGAATCTTACGGATGGCCATACAAAGAATGCGAAAAGCGTTGATAAGCCAATCGCTGGCTTGCTGGCGGACCTGAAACAACGCGGCCTGCTGGAACGAACTTTAGTTGTCTGGTCTGGTGAGTTCGGACGGACTCCATTCGCCCAGGGCAACGACGGTCGTGATCACAATCAATACGGGTTTTCCGTCTGGATGGCAGGTGGTGGCGTTCGAGGCGGAACGATCTACGGTGCCACGGATGAATTTGGCTACAAGGCCATCGAAAACAAAGCCGAGATCCACGACTTACACGCCACAATGCTGCACTTGATGGGCATGAACCACGAAAAGCTCACCTATCGCTTCAGCGGTCGCGACATACGTCTGACCGATGTGCATGGCGTGGTCTTGAAAGACGTGCTGAGCTGAGCACCCGAGCAGACGATTCTTGGTTGAGCGCTTATCCTTCACGTGAACGAGACTGTTTGCTCATTTGTCGGCCAGCCAGTCAAAGTCCAGGATCTGCAGCCGATGATCGCTCAGCAGCGTGGATCTCAGTTCGTATCGAACTGCGTTTACGTCAGGGCCTGTAATACACTGGTCAATCGCAAGGCACGGGACAGGAACCGGCCAGGTATATGACCAGCCAGTTCCTGCGTCATCATAGGCATGCCGAAACCCGTCAGGCAGATTGCAAAATGCCAACGATCTTCGCGGAGCATTAAAATCGCCGACAGACACATCAATCTTTCGTTCTGGCAACAGAGCCACAAACGGCCGCAGGTATGGATCTCGCGGAATCATCACTTGCGACGTCATGTCAGCGATCATCAACTCGAACAGTCCTTCGGCAAACGTACACGTAATGTGATAAGCATTTAACGCGCCGCCGCGCACCAGCGCCCCGCTTTTCGTCATAGAACCGTGACACGCGACCGCCATTCCATGAACAGATAAAACATCGAAACCCGTCAAAGACGTGGCATCAAACGGTTCCGGAATCTCGGAAATAACGATGATGTCAGGCTGCAGGCTTTCGATGTATTTCCATTGTTCCTCCCAACCCATGACACCCCGAGCGACGTTCCAGTGAATCAACCTTTTCCGAGTTGCGATCCGCGTTGAACCTGAAGTCGAAGATGAATGGTGGGAAGATGTCGCCGTTGAATTTTGCGAAGTGTCGATCTCAGGAGTTGAATCCGTACGAGGTGCAGGAGCTGGTCGAGTCCAATGATTTTCGACCAGCACTAACATAGTCAGCGGCGCGACCAGCAGAAAAAGATTCACCCGGCGATTCGTCCGCGAAATCGCCAGAATCAGCAGCAGCCAGCCTACCAGGACCGGCGTTGGAAAATAAAACAGCAACCCCATCCACCAATTGCGATCCCGCAGAATCTGCCCAGCAACCCAAACGACTATCAGTAAAATGGTGATGGCTTGAGTCAGGATGGAAACGCAGCAGCGTATCTTGGGTGAAACCATCGCGGCTCCGGGGAAAGTTGAGGGAATTGAAGTCAAGGAATCTGTCAATTTAGGAACCGTACGGAATTCCTGGTGTCTTCGTTGAGCGAAAACGTGATTCTTGCGGCAATGAATCGCTGACTCTACGCCAAAACACCGCTACAATTCGCGAATCTTATCGAAACAACTGGTTTAATCGCCGTCACTACCTTCGACCACCAAAATTATCGAACGAATTTCATGTCCGACAAACGCAATCTGTTCAATAAAGTCTGGGACCTTCATGCTGTACAAAATCTGCCTGGCGGGCAGACGCAATTGTTTATCGGGCTGCATCTGATTCACGAAGTCACAAGTCCGCAGGCATTCGAAATTTTGCGAGATCGGAATCTGAAGGTCGCCTTTCCTGAACGTACTGTTGCTACGGTGGATCACATTGTTCCAACGGCTAGCCAGGCTCGACCATTTTTGGACGGCCTGGCCGAACAGATGATGTCGGCGATCGAAAAGAACTGCAAAGATTTCGGCGTGATTCTGCTGGATCTGAAAGACAATCGTCAGGGGATCGTCCATATTGTCGGTCCGGAACAGGGATTGACTCAGCCAGGCATGACGATCGTCTGCGGTGACAGCCATACGAGCACTCACGGAGCATTTGGAAGCATCGCCATCGGGATTGGCACCAGCAATGTCGCTGAGGTCCTTGCGACTCAGACGATGTTTCTGAATCGTCCGAAAGTTCGTCAGGTTGTCGTCAACGGCGAACTGCCTCCGGGCGTGTATGCCAAGGACGTGATCCTTTACATCATCCAGAAACTTGGTGTGCAGGGCGGCGTTGGCTATGCCTACGAATTTGCGGGCACGACTTTCGACGCGATGTCGATGGAAGAACGCATGACCGTTTGTAACATGAGCATCGAAGGCGGAGCTCGCTGCGGTTACATCAATCCAGATCAAAAGACGGTCGATTATTTGAAGGGCCGCCCGTTTTCACCAAAGGGTGCGGACTTCGATCGAGCATCCGCGTGGTGGTTGAGCCTCGCGTCAGCCGATGATGCTCAGTTCGATGACGTTGTGACGTTCGACGCGGCAGACATCGAACCGACCGTGACCTGGGGCATTACGCCGGCCCAGTCCGTCGGAGTCAGCCAGCCGCTGCCAAGAATCAGCGAAGTCGCTGCTGACGAACAGAAGCTTATCAAAGAAGCTCTGGAATTCATGGGCATGACGGAAGGTCAGCCGATCAAAGGTACAAAGATCGATGTCGCTTTTATCGGTTCCTGTACGAACGGTCGTATTTCCGACCTTCGCGAAGCCGCACGAGTTGTCGAAGGGCACAGAGTATCGCCGCATGTCAAAGCGATCGTGGTGCCGGGATCTCAGGTTGTTCGCAAGCAGGCGATGGAGGAAGGCTTGCACTTGATCTTTGAAGCCGCTGGTTTCGAATGGCGGGAAGCAGGTTGCTCGATGTGCCTGGCGATGAATCCCGACAAGCTCAAAGGCCGCGAAGTGTGTGCCTCGTCCAGCAACCGTAACTTCAAAGGTCGTCAGGGTAGCCCGACTGGGCGAACGCTGCTGATGAGCCCAGCCATGGTCGCTGCTGCCGCGGTTGAAGGTTGTGTTACTGATATCCGCGAGTTCGCGGGAGCAGCTGTTTGAACTCAGTTCGCTGAGCTTGAGGATCTCCTATGCTGACTCGAATTCAGGCCAGAAACTATCGCTGTTTGAAGCAAGTCGATCAGTCGCTGACCGGTTTCGAAGTGCTGGTTGGAGGCAACGGCGTCGGAAAATCGACGTTCCTTGACGTTATCTGCCTGCTTGGCGAAATCGTTCGTCAGCCTCGCAACGGTTTGCTTTCGGCATTGCAGGCTCGGTCAGGCAATTTTGACGACTTGCTTTTCGATACGTCGATCGGTTTTTTCGAATTGGCGGTCGAAGCGACGTTTCCGGAATCCGTCGCGAACAAGACCAAACTGTTTGGCCCAGACAGTGTCGTTAGGTACCAAATCAAAATTGGATTCACGGACGTAGAGCGCACGAAGATCAGTATTCTTGATGAGCACGTACTCCTGGGTCAGGCGGACTCTACCTTAAACAAACGTCCGACGTCCGACGAAACCATTCTGGAACCGATCGAGTTCTCGCCGACTTACCAATCCGATCAAAGATTTGCAGTCGTCTCAAGAAGTAAAGACGTTGCACTCTATCAGGACGAAAGTTTAATAGAACCGGGAAGGGAGAGGCAGTATTCATTTAACCTTGGACAGAATTCTTCAGCATTCGCAAACCTTCCGGAAGATTCGTTTGGCTTTCCCGTCGCCACATGGTGTCGCTGATTTCTATCTGAAGGGAGTCTTCATCTTAGGCTTGATCCGGAAAAGCTCCGTAAGCCGGTATCAGCTGTCTCGTCGAACGGCGAACATGGCAACGAACTGAATTTGCCACTGGTTCTGACTGACCTCATCAACGCATCGAACAATAACGGATCGAACAATCAATTCGAAGACTGGATCAACCATCTCCGCATCGCCTTGCCGGATTTGAAAACAATCCGAGTCACGGAAAGGCCCGAGGATCGTCGGCGGTATTTGGTTGTTGAGTACATCGACGGGCGGAAAGTTCCATCATGGTTGTTGTCCGATGGCACGTTGCGTTTAATTGGACTCACACTTCCAGCATACGCATTAGATAACGGAACGGTTTTTCTGATCGAGGAACCGGAGAATTGCATTCATCCACTCGCAATCGAAATCGTCATGCAGTCGCTCAGCAACATGTATGAATCGCAGGTGCTCGTCACGACGCATTCCCCTTCAATCCTCAGCTTGACCGCTCCGAACAAGATACTCTGTTTTTCGAAGACGCCGGAGGACGGAACATTGATCGTGCGAGGTGACCAACATCCTCGGTTGAGTGCATGGAGAGGGAGCGTTGATCCGGGAATGATGTTGGCCTCTGGGATACTGGGCTGACCACGATGGCGGGACCTAAAGATCTATTTGTACTCGCTGCAGACCGGGACATCGAACAAACCGTGCTGGGACTATTGCCGCGCACTCATGCTCTGCAAATTCGACAAGTCAGCGCTGAAGTTAAGCCGTTCTGGCGACACGACGGCGGGTGTAGAGTCGAAGGTGTATCATTTCTTCGTTCTCTGGCTGGGCAGTTTTTTTCAAGGAGTTGGCGGAGAAGGTCGGTTTCAAAGACTGCACCGATCGCAGCTTCGATAAGTTTGTATCAACACTTCAACAATGGTTTCCACCGGAAACGTAACGCGATTATACTCCGGGTTATTCAACGATCACTTTAATTGAGATTAAAACTCCCATGAACGAAATCAAATCCGTCACTGCAACCGGCATTTCTCTGCTTCTCGACGACATCGATACCGACCGCATCATTCCCGCGCGGTTTCTGCGATGCGTGACCTTTGATGGTCTTGGTGAGCACGCTTTTGAAGACGATCGGCAGCAGGATCCAAGTCATCCTTTCAATCAGCCGCAATTTCAGGGAGCCGGGATTCTGGCTGCTGGCCGTAACTTCGGCTGTGGTTCATCGCGCGAACACGCACCGCAATCGCTGATGCGATGGGGCATAAAAGCAATCATCGCGGAATCGTTTGCCGAGATTTTCTTTGGCAACTGCGGTTCACTTGGTATACCGGCATTGAAAGCATCAAGGGCCGATCTGGAAAAACTGGCGGCAGCGATTGACAAGAATCCAACGTGGGAAATCACAGTCGATCTGCAAACACTCACCGTAGCTGCTGGTGATTTAAAGTTCTCAGTCACAATGCCAGACAGTGCTCGCGATGCATTGGTAACCGGGCAATGGGACTACCTTGGCAGGCTACTAAGTGCTGCCGACAAGATCGCCGAGCACGCTAAATCAATTCCGTATCTGAGTGGCTTCCGAGTATAAAACGGAATTCGTGACTCGAGCTGCAAGTTCCATCGGAAGATTGAGTTTTGTCAACCATTGTATCGCCATATCGTATCGCAGCATTGTTTGTCGGCCCCGCAACTCAAAACGAGCCGAGCATTGTTCCCAGTGCAATCACGGTGACCGTTGCGACCAGTGGACAAAGCATTGTGACGACAGCAACATCTTTGTAGCCCTGACGGTGTGTGACGCCGCAAATTAAAAGCAGTGTAATAAGAGCTCCGTTGTGAGGCAGGCTGTCGAGACCTCCGCAAGACATAGATGCGACGCGGTGCAACAATTCAGGGTTGATGCCAGCGGCGATGCCACGCTGGTAATATGTTTCGCCAAGAGCTTTTAACGCGATGCTCAGACCGCCGGATGCGGATCCCGTAATTGCCGCCAGCGAATTCACAGCAATGGCTTCGGAGATCAACGGATTGCCTGGTGCGATTCCTGTGACGAATTTTTGGACGACTGCAAATCCGGCGAGACTCTTGATCGTACTCCCGTATCCAACTTCCGACGCCGTATTGAAAATCGGCAGCAATGACGCTCTGGCTCCTGTCGCCAGTGAAAGTTTTAACCTTTCCCATGATCGAAAGTGCAGAGCCATCGTGATTAACAGCGCCACCACCATGGACAGGATCGTGGACCATGTGCCCAGCAATTTGTTCAGGTCTGTCTTTCCAAATTGTTCTTCCGCAAGATAGCTGGCATCCCAGCGGGGAATCACGAATTTGGAGAACACAAAGTTCAACACCAAAACACTGATGATAGGTGCAAAAGAACTCCAGGCGTTCGGGAGCTTTTGAGCGGCTTCTATCGCCACGTCGTCAGACGGTAGAATGGCTCCAAAACCTTCGCCATTCTTTCTCGCTCGGGCGGCTCGTGAGTTGAGCCACATCATGCCGAGAACAAACATGATCAGACTGCCGATACATCCCAGCCCCGGAGCTGCAAAGGGAGTGGTCTTGAAGAACGGCATTGGAATTAAATTCTGAATCTGCACGGTTCCCGGCATCGCCGTCATCGTAAACGTGAACGAACCCAACGCGATGGTGGCAGGAATCAGTCGGCGAGGAATATCAGCTTGCCGAAAGAGTGAACGTGACAGCGGAAAGACGGCAAATACAACGACGAACAAAGACACTCCGCCATAGGTCAGAATCCCGCAACTCAACACGACAGCCAGGATCGTGCGGTGAACTCCAACGGCCCGCACGACGACCTCTGCAATTTTCGACGCTGCACCTGAGTCCTCCATGAGCTTGCCGAAGATCGCACCCAGCAGAAACAGTGGAAAGTAGTCTCTGACGAATTGCCCGAAACTGCCCATAAAGATTTGTGTATACGTCGCCAGCACTGGCAAATTTCCGTCAAACACAACTGCCAGCAACGCACACAACGGAGCCAGAACCAGTACGCTGACGTCTCGATACGCCAGGTACATCAGCAGCAAGAGCGAGAGGACGATGCCAAGAATGCCCAACATGAAATGAGACTTTTTTATTTATAGTACAAAACCGAAACGTCGCGTGCGAACGGTCGTTGCATCTGGCCGGAGTGTCCGGAGACTGCCTGCCGATGTCAGTATACTTCGCGGCTCGAAATGGTACATTGATGCCTCACGATGGAACAGTCCCGAAACAATGTACGTGAGCCTTTCCTGGCTGACCAGTGCTTTGTCGTGTCAGGCTGGAAAGCCTGATGTACGTCTCGGGGTCTTTTTTCGAGACCGTTCCTATGGTAGGCCGCGACGGAAGACGAGATGTCCAAGAGCGAATCTGATCGAACGCTGGTTCCCATTTCCTTTAACGCCAGCAACGTCGCCCAGTTGCTGACGGCGATGGCGTGCTTTCTTGCCGCGTTCGTATTGCCGGCGAACTTTCCGGAACTTGACGGGCCGGTCAAGTACTTCCTGCTCATTCTCGGCGCGGGGTTTCTGGGACTCATGGCGCTGTCGATTCTGCTGCGACCGTGGCTGAATGCCATGGCTCAGAAGATCGGCATTCGATCACGACTGCTGTTGCCGCGCGAGGGAATCGTTTACCTCGGCATAATGTTGGTCATCGCCATCGCTGCACTCACTGGCGGAAATCCGGATACCGGCAACATGCTGCTGTTGATATTCGGCATGATGGCTGGTCCATTCGTCTTCAACGGCTGGGTCGTGATGGGAATGCTGTCGCGAGTCAGCGTGTCGAGGCATTTGCCGATTTCTGTTTCAGCCGATACGTTCTTCTCGGTCGAGATCCGGCTTAAGAACGAAAAACGCCTGCTGGCGTCGCGTCTGGTTGAAGTCCGCGACGTGATCCAGGGAAAGAAAGTCAGCAACGAAGGTAAAGTCGTCTTTGTTCGAGTGTTGCCTGGTGAGCAACGCTCGGCTCACTACGATGTCTGTATTTCCCGGCGCGGACTGTATCAGTTTGGTCCGATGCGTTTGAGTTCTCGTTTTCCGTTGGGGATTGGTGAACGCGGTCATGCGGTGTCCAATAGCGATCATGTGATTGTTCATCCCAAAATTGGCCGACTGTTGCCCGCATGGAAACGTCGCCAACAGGAATTAGCCGAAACAGTCAGCCGCGAGAACGCTCGGCTGGGCCTGTTTGAAGATGAGTTTCATGGAATTCGCGAATATCGATCTGGCGACAATCCTCGCAGTATTCACTGGCGCAGTTCGGCTCGGCACGGTCACTTTATGGTCAAAGAACACGAACAGCATCGGGAAGCCGATCTGATTGTTCTGCTTGATCTCTTTTCCACCGCCGATTTCACCGAAGCTTTGCAGGAACGGGCCATCAGTCTGGCGGCAACGATCTGCGTTGAACAGACTCGCCGGTCGTCCTCCGGTCATTATCGAATCATGATTGCCGGCAAAGATCTGCAAAATGTGGAATGTTCCGCGTCTGGCCGATTCCGCGACGAGGCACTCAAGGAACTGGCGACTTGTGAGGCGTCGGCGAAAGCTCAACTGGCCGCCATGCTGCTGGCTGTTTGTCAGAGCCATCTGGCTCCAAATAGTCGTTTTGTCCTGATCACTCCTCGCCCGGAAGCAGCCCGGTTGCTGGCCGATTCGATTGCTCAGGAAAACCTGAAGCACGAGCAGCAATTCATCGGACGACTTATGATCGTCAGTGCCGATGCGACGACACTGAACGCAACGCTGGCGATGGACGTCGATACGATCCGCGTGCCGTTTTATGATTCGCCAACGGACTATGATTCGCCAACTGACTATGATTCGCCAACGGACTCAGGAAAAACGGATGCCAAATCTTCATCCACAAACGGTGAAAGACCAGTCGTTGAGACATCGTTAGCGAAACGTTTTAAATTAGCGAAACGTTCTGAGTTGCCGATCCTGGCCCCGGTTGATCGAAAGCTGCAATCGGCATTCTTCCGCAGTGTGACTCTAACCACGGCGATTGCCGGACTGGTTCTCTGTGAAAGCGAAGGCAGTTTTTTTCCAGCAGCGCTGACGCCTGTCTTTGCGCTGATTGCATGGATTTTTGTCGATCAATTGAAATGGATACATCTGCCGACATGGTTGGCAAACATTTGTGGACTGGCCGCGTTCGCGTTGTCCGGATATGAATTTACTCACGGAGGCATGTTGGGAAAGCTGTCATCTGGTGGTCATATGCTGGTCTATCTGACATGCATCGTGTTGATGATGCGGAAAGAGCATCGGCAATACTGGTGGCTGTTGGCGTTGACGTTGCTGCAGATGGCTGTCTCAGCCATCTTGAATGCGGGTGTCTTCTTTGGAGGCGCAATGCTGGTCATCATGGCAATGATGCTGTGGACACTTTCTGTCTTTTCACTCTATCGCGTTATGGATCTGCACGTCCGTCGTAACTCTCACAGCAGTCATCGTCATGCTGATCTCAACGGCCAGAATCTGACGCAGCATATCGACAGCAGCGAAGCCAGGACGCAGAAGAAATCGTCAGCGTCCATTCAAGTGCGTGACGGTTTGCAGCGGAACACTTCGGAAACATGGATCGGCTGGCGTTTTCGAGGCATGGTGGCAGGTTCGTTTGTGGTCTCACTGGTTCTTGCGTTATTTGTATTTGCAGCGTTCCCGCGAGTTCGTATTCCAGGATCTGCAACATTCGCCGGCGAATCCGACAACCGGAGCGGCTTCGGTGCGCAGAGCGGCTTTAAGGAAACCGTCGAACTGGGGCAGGTCGGACGGATTGCAATGAGTCAGCAGCGCGTTTTATCTTTTGATGTGACAGACTTGAAGACTTTACGTTCGCTCACTGCCGATCAATTCGCATCTGCCATGGATATAGACGAAGTACGTTTTCGCGGAAACACACTTGGGCATTATCAGTATGGTCGCTGGAATTCCGGTGTGCTGGATCGAGATTCCGATTTCTCCGGAATTCTGCGCGGCATGGACCCATATCGCGCTGGTCCTCAATCCGATTTTAGTGTGGCAATCACATACGACCCACCGGTTGGAAAATATCTATTCACGCCGTACCCAATCTCGAAACTGACCGCCAGCAGCGCTGCGGAGATCTATGTCCATTCCATTGAAAGTGGAATGGTATTTCGTGAAAAACGCCAGTCCGATAAACCTCGTACGTTTAATCTTGAATGTCCTCGAGTGTCGCCGAACTCTGAATCGCGACCGACATTTTCATACTGGAGTTTGCCGACTGGCGGCCCGGAACGAATCATCGAAAGTCGCATCCATTTTATTAACAGCCGGGCGCGTGACATCTATATCACCGGCGCCCTGGAACACGATCTTTCACGGCTCTTTCGGGCGGCCTGTGGGGTTTGCTCCGAAAATGGACAGTGGCTGCCCGAAGAGAAACGAATCGCTGCAGTGTTGAAATATCTGAGCCCGGAAAACGGATTCACGTATACCACGAACCAGACTCGCAATGATCGGTCAATTGATCCTGTTGAAGATTTCGTCTTCAATACAAAATCTGGTCACTGCGAATATTTCGCCTCTGCCTGCACATTGATGTTACAGTCGGTGGGACTCCCATCGCGTCTGGTCAATGGCTATTACGGCAGCGAGTTGAATTCCGTGACTGGACACCATGAAATTCGTCAGAAGCATGCGCACACATGGGTGGAAGTGTTCGTCAATAATCGATGGGAAACGGTTGAACCAACCCCAGCGGCGCCTCGGCGAGAATTCATATCAAGTTCTGATACAAGTGCGTTGGTGAACAATCTTCAGACGGCAATCTCTGATCTGTGGAACGATGGCATTCATAAGATGTCTGCCGAGCGTCAGAAAGAATTTTTCGCGCCGGTGATTTCAACTTCGAAGTCGATGTTGGAGACGATCAGGAAGAAAGGTATCCTGGAAACGGTCTGGAACGGCGTCCGTTCGTTTATTTCGACGCCAGAAGCCTGGTTCAGTTGGCGAGGCGGTGTCGCCACGTTTCTGTTGCTGCTCTTCGGTGGCTTGATATCACGACTGCATCCTCTGATGAAAATCATGAGTTGCCTCAAATCCATGATAGAACTGTTTTCAGGGAAACAGAGGGCTCGAAAGTCCGTCATTCGATTTTACGTTCAATTTTGTGCGCTGTGCGAACAGCACGGAATGCCGCTTTCGGCCTCAGGGAGTGCGCTGGAAAACAGCCGCGCGGCAATTGATCGATTTGGAGCTAAACTTGATTCCGCAGACCTTCAGAACCTGCCAGTGCGTATTGCTGCCGCATTTAATGCTGTAAGGTTTGGAAAGGCAGAATTGACAGATGAACAGGCTGCCAGCATTGGAAAAGATTTGACGATCTTTGCGAATGCATTGTCCAGTCGCCAAACTTCCAGGACCTGAAGTTATACTTCCAGCAATATCGACAGCTTGAATGTCCGCAAGGAAAAGTCTCCGTTAATGACAGAAATCTGCCCATACTGCAAACATGCTGTCGCACCCAAGTCGGAATCGTGCCCGCGTTGTGGGAAAATGATGATGAAACAAATTGGCGAATGGCAATTGGAAACGATGATTGTGCAAGGCGGCAGCACGAATATCGAGACCGCAGCAACCGACATTGAACTTGATGAATTGCTGTTGCCAGGGCAGGTGATAAGCATCTACAACTGCGAGAAGCTGCTCGGTCGCGGCGGCATGGGCGTGGTCTACCTGGCCCGCAACACCAGCCTGCAAAGACTGTGCGCACTGAAACTATTATCGCCACGTCGTATACAGACGGAGGTCGATTACGTCGCTCGATTTGAAAACGAAGGGCGTGCGGCAGCGGCGTTGGTACATCCGAATGTCGTCACCACACACGCGATCGGGCGAGCGGATGATTTTCATTTTCTTGAAATGGAATACGTCGCCGGGAATTCGCTGCAGCATGAAATCGATACGCAGGGAGCCATCGGGCCAATTCGAGCGACCACGATGGCCGTTGGTATTGCGTCGGGTCTGGCCATGGCTCATCGGCTCGGAATCATCCATCGCGATCTGAAACCTGACAATGTTCTGGTCACGCCTGGTGGAGTCCCCAAGATTGTGGATTTTGGACTCGCCAAACGCGTCGTCGGCGCGGACGTGGAAGGACATGCGCTGGCTGGTACGCCGTATTTTATGGCTCCTGAACTTTTCGAAGGACAACCCGCCACAACCGCCACCGACGTATATGCATTGGGCGTTTGCTACTACCTGATGCTGACAGGTCGCTATCCGTTTGAAGGCGATTCCGTCAATTCTTTGATGAAGTCTATTCTGACGGCAGAATACACGAGCCTGCGTCGGATCAACGATGCAATACCGCTGGACGTCGCAGAATGTGTGTCACTGTTGCTGAATCGTGATCCGGATCATCGCCCACGTGACGGAGGAGCGGCGTCGCAACTGTTGCAGGCTGTACTGGGTTCATCAAGAGATTTGGATAACCTGATCTACGATGCCTTCAATGGTCTGCCCAATATCCGTTGGACGCGAGATGAGGAAGATGGATTTTGTGTGACTCTGTCGCTTCGTGGCGATCGAAGTCAAACAGTCTACATTCAAAACAGTGAACATGCGGCAGGAGATCGGCTGTTGATGATTTTTAGTCTGTGCTGCCCCGCAACTCCTGATTTCTATGAAGATGCGCTGCGTCTAAACGCAGTGGTGAATCATGGTGGCATCTCGATTCGTGACATTGACGGTAAGCCATATTTTGTCATGGTGGATACTTATCCGCGCGGCACAGTGAGCGGTGAAGAAATTCGCCGAAGCGTGATTGAACTCGGCAGCCGCGCTGATTTTATCGAAGAACGACTCACCGGCAGTGACTTGAATTGATTGGGAATTTTATGGGCTTGCCGAAAAACGGCAGTAGGTCCTCCTTGCCGAGGAGGATTTTTCAAATTGCCGCAAGGCAAACCACAAGGGCGTACGTCCGCTCAACGGCGATGCGTTGCGATCCAATCTACGTGGATTTGGTCGCCGGTCGCGACAAGTCGCGAAGTCCTTTCCGGCAGAAAGGACCTACTTTCACAATAATCTGCAGCGGCATGATGCCGGAACCCACCAAGGGACTCGCCGGTCTGATCGGCGGATGGAAATTAGATTTACACGGTGATTGACATGATCCGAGGCTATTCAATGTTGCTCAGATCAATAATTTCGCCGCCATTGATCGAGAGTATTCCCAGAAGTGCTGCAGGAAGAATTCGCCTTGAAAACATTCTCGCTGAACCGTCGCACATGCAAGCAGCGAAACCGTCCGAGTTCTGATCGATAATAGAATGTAGACGATCGGTTTCGTCGATCGTCAGATCTTCAGGCTTTGTCCATGTCACAGATTTGTCTGAACTGGCTTCGACAATCATCAACGTGTTGCTGGTACCGTCTGTGATGTCATGCATTCGCACGCCCGGACCAACTCGGCCAAAAGTGCTGTTGAGTGTCAGCGGTGCAACGAACCGATTCTTACCAGGTTCCTGTTTCTCGCCAGGCGACGAGGTGGATTTCAATACCGCAGGGATCTTCGAAACGAGTTTTTTCGGGATCTGTGGCTGGGTCTTGCCTCCTTCAATTTTTGGTACTTGGCGTTTCTCCGTTTGATAGCGCGAGGCTCGTCGCGGCCGGGGCGATTCCGTACAAAGTGTGATGCGGCCGAATGGATCATCCACGCCACATCATCGACCGTCTCACGTTCGTCATGGAACGCCAGCCAGGCGTCGCGAGCCGCACTGAAACTGATCTCGCGGGGATGCACTTCCAACTCCGCTGCGGTGTCGCACATCACAACCCGCACAAGATTATAACCCCTCTTTCTGACTTGATGGCTGAGGATATCTTTCCTGGTTCGCGAATGTGTCGGGTGCGCGGAGCATAGAGCCATCGACAAGATACGCATTGAGTCCGTGCCATTTCCAATCGTCCGGCGTCATGTTGTGAGCGATTTTTCTGACATCATCACTCAGATGATTGATCAGATCGAGCGGTAATCTCGCTCGCGCTTTGGAGTAAGCAGACGCATCTTCGGAGACAGGTGAGAGCCCACTGTCTTTTCTTTCACGATTGAATTTCGCCATGACAGTAATGCAGGCATCGCCTCGACTGTGAACCTGAGACACAAACAGTCCGAGCATTTTTGCTGGCGTGAAGACTCTGTCGCGAAACTCGATATTGAGTGTGTCACACACATGATGAATCTCTTCGTCATCAAAC
>Ga0105053_10000722_pt1 | contig 53084 bp, 41 predicted proteins | sample BON01_FD_78093 | JGI IMG/M metagenome (GOLD analysis project Ga0105053, IMG submission 78093) | Freshwater microbial communities from Lake Bonney liftoff mats and glacier meltwater in Antarctica - BON-01 | ecosystem: Environmental > Aquatic > Freshwater > Ice > Glacier meltwater | place: Lake...
CAAGCCCAGCTTTCCGACAGGCTTTGGCTCGGCGGCTACAACGAGTTTCCAGGTGTACCAGGGAACGGCAATTTCAGCCTTTGGTTCGATGAAAATGGGCCCAAAGTCCAGCAAACCCCACTTACCTTTAATTTTGAAAGCACGATGGCAGTGGCTGCCGCCCCAAACGGCCAGATACTGTTCTACTCCAATGGCTGTGAAGTAGCCAATCGCCTGCACCAAGTGATGCCCAATGGCGGCGGCCTGAACCCTGGAGATATTGGCGAACAAGTATGCCCTTGGAAAGGCTATATCGTGCCGCAAGGTGCTATGGCGCTGCCCATGCCAGGAGACTCAACCCGTTTTATGCTCCTGCATATTGGTGCAACCTACGAGCCAGAACGAAAGCTCCGCCTCGGCCCACTGTATTATTCCACCGTGGATATGAGCTTGGAAAACGGCTTGGGCGATGTGGCTACAAAAAACAACGTGCTGCTGAACGAGGATTTGGGCAATTTCAATACCATCCGGCATGGCAATGGCCGGGATTGGTGGATCGTGGCTCCTGCTTTCGACAACCTGAAATGGTATGTTTTCCTGCTGTCGCCACAAGGCATCCAACCCATGCCCCCACAAACTGTGTCGATGGGCGGCCTTCGCTGCGAGCATCACGGTCAAACGGCAGTCTCTCCAGATGGGAGCCGCCTGGCCAGTTGGGGCGACTGTAAAATGACCGTGTTCAATTTTGACCGCTGCTCGGGTACATTCGGGACAGTGCTTGAATTGGCGGTGCTGCCAAGGCATTGGTTCGCAGGCGGCGGCGCGGCTTTTTCACCTTCCGGGCGCTACCTGTACGCAACCGATCACAATGTTTTGTTGCGTGCCGACCTGGAAGCCAGTATGCCACAATTGGATACCATGCGCTTTTCCTACGGCGCTGGCAATTACACTGTGCCAGGCAACACTTTTCATTACCTGGTCAATGGCCCTTATGACATTTTGTATGGCAACATCCCTTCCAGGGCCAAGTATTTCCACGCGCTCAAAAACCCGGAAGGGGCTGGTATAAACGATATTAATTTTGTGCCACAGTCTGTTGCATTACCAGTGACAAACGTCCGCACCCTTCCGCATTTCCCGAATTTCAGGCTATACGACCTGCAGGGCAGCCCATGCGATACTTTAGGTATTGATGGGTCAAGCGTCAGCACCCAGGCTCCAACATCATCTCCTTTCATGCGATTATCGCCCAACCCGACAGGTGAGGTGTTGTACGTACAGCTACAAGGAAACACTGGGTTTTCGCCAACGAATACCAGCAATGTATGGATAATGGATGCTACGGGAAGGGTAATGATACAGCAGGAAGTAATTTTCAAAGACCATGGGGTGCCGATAGACGTGCGACTGCTTCCGCCTGGATTGTATTACTTTAGCTTGCGGGCTGGAGGGAAGGTATGGGGTGGGAAATTTGTGAAGCTTTGAGCATGGTATGGTCAATGCATCAACTTCCAAAACATCTCCTTCATCAACTCCTCCTCCCCATTGGAAGTATTGTCATTCCCAACACCTTTGGAGCGCAAGTCATAGTCTTTTAGCACCGAAATAGCATTCACCGTTTGCCCATAATTGTAATTGGCCGCTGCGATCTTGTATTCTTTTAAAAACCAGTCAGAGCGCAATTCCAAGGCCCGCAACACTTCTGCATCGGGCTGCCCTTTGAGGCTGTGCAGCATGTACACTTTTGAAAAGTAGGCAAACAGGCTTGAAATGGTCACGATCAAGGGATTTTTGCGCAGGTTGGCCGCAAAGTGCTCGCGTATGCGCGACACCTTGGCGATGTCGCGCTGTGCAATGGCCTTTTGCAGTTCAAACACATTGTACTCCTTGCTGATGCCGATGTTTTCCTGCACCGCCGCTTGGGTCACGCTCGCACCCGCAGGCAGGTTGATGGCCAATTTATCCAGTTCATTGGTGATCCGAGACAAATCAGCGCCCAGGTATTCCGCCATGAGGGCCGCCGCCGCGGGTTCGATGCTGCGCTTTTTGGATTTGCAATAGCTGGAAATCCAGTCGGCTATTTGGTTGTCGTACAGTTTTTTGCTTTCAAAAGTGATGACTTTCTTGCCGTTCAGCGCTTTTCCAAATTTGGTGCGGGCATCTACTTTTTTATGTTTGTGACAGACAACAAAAATGGTCGTCGGCATCGGATTCTCCAGGTATGCCGTCAATTCCGTCAAGGATTTCATTTCCTGGGCTTCCCGCAATATCACCACTTGCCGTTCACTCATCATGGGATAGCGCCGCAGGTAATCGAGCAAGGTGAGGTGATCCACTTCTTTCCCGTACAGAATCGTCTGGTTAAAACTCCGCTCCGATTCTGGCAAGGCACCTTCTTCTACCGCGTCCGCGATTTGGTCAATAAAAAACGCCTCCTCTCCGTGCAGGAAGTACACGGGGGAGAATTTTTTGGCGTGGATGTCGCGGAGGATTTCTTCGTGGGTCATGAATGGGTGAATTTAAATGGCAGCCTTAAAAGTAGACTTAATGCAAGTTGGATTTTCATGGGCAAGACCTTCCAGGTTTTTAAAACCTGGAAGGTCTAACGCTCGAATAGAATTAAATTTTGTTGAAGCGCTGTGCCTAAACCTTGTTCAGATCAACCATTTGGCACCAATATTTTTGCCTAGCCTATAATAGTGCCTCTTTTAGAATTTGGTTCGTTTTGTAGAAGCCCTTCTATCACCACTGGAAAATGCTTGTGTTCCAGTTCCAGCACCTTTTTAGCAATAGTTTCCGCTGAATCTTCCGGCAAGATCAGGCAACTTGCTTGAAAAACGATATCACCTTCGTCATAAAGATCGTTCACAAAATGTATGCTGATACCGCTCTCTGTCTCCCCTGCTGCCTTCACCGCCTTGTGCACATTCATCCCGTACATGCCTTTCCCACCGTATTTCGGCAACAACGCCGGGTGAATATTGACAATTTTTCGGGGAAATGCCCGTACCAAATATTCCGGCACCAACCATAAAAACCCCGCCAGCACCACAAGCCCTATTTCGTATTTTTTCAAAACATCCAATATCACCGCGCTTTCGTAAAACATTTGCCGGTCAATTATCTGTGTTGGAATATCATGGCTGGCCGCAATACCTAACACGCCTGCTTCCGCTTTATTGCTAACTACCAGCCCTACCCTACCCAATGTCAACTTTTCAAAATGTTCGATAATTTTGAGGGCGTTGGAACCACCACCAGAAGCGAAAATGGCAATCTTCACGGTAGACGGTTTACCCGCCGTAGCCTTGGCGAAGGAGGGGTTGCTGCGTTTCTTGCTCATGTCAGCAGATCCAGTATGGTGAGCGTTCCGAAAATCATGCTCGCAATGCCGTTGGTGGTGAAAAATGCCATGTTCACTTTGCTCAAATCATTGGGCTTTACCAAATAGTGCTGGTACACAAGCAAGCCTAAAAATATGCCGGTCCCGATCCATAACATCCAGCTTGCTTGCGGTGCAGCGCTGAAAAGCATGTTGGAGCCAAGCACCATAAACGATGCCGTTCCAAGGTGCAACCACTCCGATATTTTGAGTGCCCGTTCTTTTCCAAAAAATGAAGGCATAGAATACAAGCCTTGATCGCGGTCGAATGATTCGTCTTGCAACGCATAAATCACATCAAAACCGGAAACCCAACTCAGTACCGCCAATCCAAAAACGACAGGAATCCAATCAAAATGACCGGCAACTGCCAGGTATGCACCCACGGGCGCCAGCGACAAACCCAAGCCCAGTACAACATGACAAAGCCAGGTAAAGCGTTTGGTATAGCTATACCCCAACACCACGGCAAGCGCCACTGGCGATAGAAAAAAGCAAAGCCAATTGATGAAATAGGTGCTTAGCACAAAACCCAGACAATTAAGCGCAACAAAAAGCAACGCCGACTTGGGGGAAATTACCCCGGCAGGGATTTCACGCACCTTCGTGCGCGCATTCGCTGCGTCTATATCCCGGTCGAGATAGCGGTTGAAAGCCATGGCCGCACTGCGCGCAAATATCATGCAAAGCAATACCAGCAGCAGCTTTTGGCCTTGAAAGCCCGCGCTTTGGGTAGTCGTTGCAATAAAAAAGCCCACGAGGGCAAAAGGCAGCGCAAAAATCGTATGGCTGAATTTGATGAGCGAGAGGTAGTTTTTCATCGCGACAAAAGTACAGGTTACAGTGGGAAAAACGACCGTTGTCTGACGAATTACCACGCAGATTGGGTGGTTTGTGGCATGTATCTAAATTTGGTCAACTTTTAGAGGCTATTTGCGTTAAGTGACTCAACTTTGCACTCTAATGGAAAAAGAAGAAACCACACGCCCCAAGCTCTCAAAAAAGAGTTTGAAGGAAGCGCTAAAGATATTTGAATTTGTAAAGCCATATCGGTGGCAGTTTGTTTTGGGGCTAGTGCTCCTGTTTTTTTCCAGTACTGTATTCATGATTTTCCCCTATAGTATGGGACTCATGCTCGATGTAGCCTTGGGCAAAACAAACAAATTCAACCTTGATTTGCCTGAAATTGGCATGCTGTTAATCGTAGTTTTGGTCGTTCAGGGCGCTATTTCATACAGCAGGGTAATGCTTTTTGCACAAGTCAGCGAAAAGGGCACTGCCGACATCAGGAAATCGCTGTACCAAAAAATAATTTCCCTTCCCATCGTATTTTTTGAAAAAACACGGGTAGGAGAGCTCATGAGCCGATTGACCAACGATGTTGAAAAGCTGTACAATACTTTTAGTTTCATTCTCGCAGAATTTTTCCGGCAGGTAATCCTATTCATCGGCGGGGTGTTGTTTCTCGCTTTACAAACACCCAAACTTGCCGGAGTAATGCTCCTCACCTTTCCCATTATTGTTGTCGGTGCCATGATTTTCGGTCGCCGCATCCGCAAGCTTTCCCGCGATCGGCAGGCAATTTTAGCGGAAAGCAATACCATCCTCGATGAAACGCTGCAATCCATTCAGGCTGTAAAAGCTTTTGGAAACGAATTGTTTGAATTGGGGCGCTACCGCAAAGCGAATGACACCGTCGTGGGTATTTCCATGAAATATGCTAAAGGGCGGTCTTTGTTTGCAGTGTTTATCATTACCGTCCTGTTTGGCGCCTTTTTCTTTGTTATATGGATGGGCATGCGCATGGTGCAAACAGGGGAGGTATCTCCTGGTCAATTTGTTTCTTTCGTAACCTTCACTGCGGTAATTGGAGCCTCCATTGCCGGGTTGGGTAATTTTTTCACCGAATTAGTTGGTGCTGTGGGCGCCACAGAACGTATCCTTGAAATTTTAGGTACCAAATCCGAGGCTGAAGAACGTCCACAGCTGAACCGAAAAGTTGGCCGCTTGCAAGGCGATATCCTGTTTGATAACGTCGCATTCTCCTATCCCACCCGTGCAGATATGCCTGTGCTCAAAGGTGTGAGCTTAAACATACCTTCTGGTCAAAAAGTGGCCATTGTCGGTCAAAGCGGTGCCGGAAAGTCTACGGTCATGCAATTGCTGCTGCAGTTTCACCAGCCACTTGGCGGACGGATCTTAGCCGATGGCGTTAATATCCAGGATTACGATCTGGCTGCTTATCGCGAAAACTTCGCCATTGTTCCTCAGGAAGTGATTCTTTTCGGCGGTACGATCCGGGAAAATATTTTGTATGGGAAACCTGATGCCAGCGATGCTGAAATTATGGCCGCAGCCAAACAAGCAAACGCATGGGATTTTATCGACTCTTTTCCAGAGGGACTGGAGACTATCGTCGGCGAACGCGGTATAAAGCTTTCGGGCGGCCAGCGCCAACGCATCGCCATCGCCCGCGCCATCCTTCGGAATCCGAGTATTCTGTTGCTGGATGAAGCCACCTCTTCTTTGGATGCTGAATCCGAACGATTGGTACAGGAGGCCTTGGAAAACCTTATGGAAGGCCGTACCAGCATCATTATTGCACACAGACTGGCTACCATCCGTGAAGTAGACTGTATTTATGTGTTGGAAGGCGGAAACATCGTTGAGCAGGGCACACATGCCGAACTTTCGAACATCAACAATGGCGTTTACTCCAGTTTGGCACGTTTGCAATTCAACAATGCGAGCGTATTACAGGATTGATTTTTCGCATAAAAAAAATAAGCCGACCCACCGACTGTGGAACGGCTCATTTTTTACGCAAAAACCAGTGTTTATTGGGCCGTAAAATGGCACTCAACACACTGAGAACCAATTCTTTATTGGGCTATTTTTGCTTTTACCAAGGCCGTTACATCCAGCGATTCGTGGCCAAACAGCACGGTACTTGAACTGGTGTCAAATACCAAGCTATAGCCCTGCTCTTTTGCAACATCGGCCATAGCTTTGTTGACACGTTCGAGAATGGGCGAAAAAAGGGCATCGCGCTTCTCCGCCAACTTGTCGTACACTTCTTGCTCGTACGCGGCAATCTTTTGCTGCTCTTCCTCTAATTTAGCATTTTGATCTGCAAGATCCTTTGGTGAAATAGCGCCTTGTTCTTCTTTCCGCTTCAGGTCCGCGGCCTTATCCTGCAAAGCCTTTACCATTTCCTGCCCTTTTTTTTGCAATTGGGTTTGGAAACTTTTTAGCTCGCTATCGGCTTGTTTCACTTCAGGAATATTAGCCAACAAAGCCGAGGAATTGCAGTAGCCAAATTTTTGTGAAAAACCGACCGTTGCCACCATGAAAGAAAGGCAAAGGGTCAGTAATGTTGATTTATTCATTTTTTAGTCAATAATGGTGGATAATTCGCAAAGTCTGCGAGAATTGGCGCAAAAATACGCTGGCTTAGGCCAATTAATTTAACCCTTTTTCAGCGATGCGATCAAGTCCTCCGTTTTGTCGTTTTTCTTGTCGGTAAAAATCAAGCCCGAAGCACTGCCTTTATCGAACATAAAGTCCAGACCTTTGTCCTCCGCAAAACGGGCAATAGCAGCATAAACTTTGTCCTGAATAGGCTTTACAAGCTCCTCGCGTTTTTTGAAAAGAGCGCCTTCAGGACCAAATTTCAAGCGCTGCATTTCACGCACTTCTTTCTCTTTTGTCATAATTTCTTCCTCACGTGTTTTCTTCATGTCTTCGCTGAGCAGCACTTGTTCGGCTTGGTACTTACTGTACATGCCTTTCACTTTGTCTTGCTCCTGCGCAATTTCCTGGCGCCAGGCTGTGGCTACTTTATCCAATTGTTCCTGGGCTTTTTGATATTCAGGAAGGCTTTCCAAAACAGCGGTTACGTCTACAACGGCAATACGTTGTGCGGTTGCGAAGGCTGCAATGGCCAGTAAAAACAGGGTGGTTGATGCAATTTTTTTAATAATCATGGTTGTGGTGTGATTTGAATTGTTGATGTCCAATGGCCCAAAAGTAGGGCTATTTCAAACTTTAGACGGCCTTGTGACGAAGGATTACAAACACAAGTTGCTTTCCAGCTTTAATTTTTTTTGGTTAATGAGAACTAATATACTCATTCTCAAATCGTTTTACACGCCCAGTGGTTTTTAAAAAGCTGTGCTTTAACCCCTGTTTAACCCGCTGTTAAGTGATCTTAACGATGCAAACGACGTTTGATGGGTGTCATATTGCCGACATTAAATTCCTTTCCGTATGTTTGCACTATCGATTTTCTCCAATTCCAATGCGCCAACAAATTAAAATATTACTTTTAACAGTACTTCTCGCCGCTGCATATTCTGCTTCCGCGCAAGACACTGCTGTTCAAGACACCTTGACCAACCGCTTCACGCTGTTGACACAACTCAGCCAAGCAGGCAGTTTCGAACAGGCTCAAGTGGAGGCTGAACAGTTCCGTGATTTCTTGAAAAGACAAAAACTCCCGCTCTCTCCAAAAGCGGTGTCATTGCTTTCCACGATTTATAAAGCCAATCAGGACGATCGCAGTGCCACCCGTATGTTGGCAGAAGCAGAACTTGATGCCCGCCACGACCCTAATCCTGTATCAAAAGCAGCTTTGTTGACTACCCTGGTGCAGGAATGCCGCAAATGGGAACTGCCCGACCAAGCGCTCACCTGCCAACAAATGCTTGCGATAGCCCGCGATTCCATTCAGACGAGAGAACGCAGACTGGAGGCCATGAGCATGCAGCAACAATTTGACTCCCTCACCACCCTGCGCGCATTGGAAGTGTCTGATCAGGCCAAATACGTCAAACTGGAGAAAAAACAAGCCCTGGGCATAGCTGGCATCCTTGCTGCTATTTTGTTGCTTATGTTTTCAACCATCGTACGGTCAAACAATAAATGGGGGAACTTACTGAAGAAAAAAGAGCTGGAATGGGAAATAATGCAGGCCAACATGCGCCAGGAAGTTGAAGAAAACGCTACCCTCCAGGTAATTGCAGCTACCCAGGCCAACCCTGAATCCACTTTGAAAGAGGATCAATACACGGTGTACCTTGGCCCAAAACCGGAACAGATCGCCCTATTGATAGAACCCAACCGCCAAGTGGTGCTGTACCTTAAATCGTTGCTATCAGATCGTTTTCAGATTGAAACAGCACGGACAGCAAATGAAGGCTTACAGTTGGCAAACGATTTATTGCCCGACTTGGTCGTTTGTGACACCCTGTTGGATGGCCAATCTGGCATTGAAGTAGCACGCCAGATCAAACTATCGGAACGCACCAACCACGTGCCCGTGGTATTGTTGACCGATAAATTTGGCAATGAAGGCAAATTGGATGCTTTGCGCGCAGGAGCGGATGTGTGGTTTTCCCGACCCGTGATTGACGATGAGTTTGATGCTTCAGTTCAACGATTGCTGGATGCCCGAAAAGTGCAACACGATGGTTTTAGCCGTTTTCTGCAGTTGTTTTTTACCGACAACAGAATTCAACTTCAGGATCCTTTTTTACAGCAAATTGTGCTGATGATCGAGCAAAATCTTGCTAATCCAGATTTTATGGCCGATGAAATGGCCAGAAAAATGCAGCTCAGCAAAACGCACTTTACCAAAAAATTGAAAGTGCTCACGGGGAAAGAACCCGTCCAATTGATCCGGGAGTTACGGCTCGAAAAAGCCAAAATATTGCTGGAAAAACGTGCTGGTACGCCCAATGCCATTTCAGAACTTGTAGGTTTTTCCAATCCAGGCACCTTCGCGCTGGCGTTTAAAGAGTATTTCGGAGAAAACACTTTGTTGTTGTACTCGCTCCCTTCCATTCGGCAGCTCTAAAGACATCCTAACAAACCAGCGCCTTTTTGCTCAAATTAGCTGTAGTGCCAAACCTTGTCATCGTAGTATTCCGGTGGATAGCTGCTGTATTGTCGCCGTTGGTCGAAGCCTTTTCTACATGCAACCATTCTATGGTAATATTGCCTTTTAGTTAAATCTTGAATGCCTTGCAGCATTCTTGCGTTACGGAACACCTTACTTTCGATTAGCCACACACCTTAACTACCTGCCTTCTTATGAAAAGATCCTTCCCGATCCTTGCGTTACTGTTTTTTCTTTCCCAAGCACTTCTTGCCCAAAATCCTTCCCGTGTCACCATCAAAGGCAGCGCCATGGACACACTTGGGAACGAGCTTGCTTACGCAACGGTCATGTTGCTCAACATCAAGGACACCACCCTGGAGAATTTTACCCGCAGCGACGACAAAGGAGCCTTCTCCTTTAAAAACGTCAGAAACTCGGAATACCTGCTCAAAATATCCTATATCGGGTATTTGCCTTACCAACTACATCTAAACGTTTCAGCAGTCGAAACCAACGACCTTGGCACCATCAACATCAAACCTATTTCCAATGAATTGATGGAAGTGGTCATCAAAACAGCCAAAGCGCCCCTTCGAATCCGTGGTGATACCATCGAATATGATGCCACTACTTTTAAGGTCCCACCGGGTTCCACCGTGGAAGACCTGCTTCGACGGCTCCCCGGCATCGAACTGGATGCAGAAGGCAATATCAAAGCCCAGGGCAAAGACGTAAAGACGGTTTATGTGGATGGCAAAACCTTTTTTGGCAGCGACCCTAAGGCTGCGACCAAAAACCTCGGCGCGGAAACAATCTCCAAGGTTCAGGTGTACAACGAAAAGTCGGAGCAAGCCAAACTCACGGGCATTGACGATGGTGTAAAAGATAAAGCCATGAACCTGGAGCTAAAAGCCGAGTATAAAAAAGGGGCCTTCGGAAAATTGACCGCCGCAGTAGGCAACGAAGAACGATGGGCTGGGCGCGGAAGCTATAATCGCTTCAATGAAAAAGAACAGCTCTCGTTCATCGGCTATGGCAACAATATCAACCAAACCGGCGTGAACTGGGAAGATTACGGCGAATTCAAAGGCCAAAACACCTTCCGGGATCAAGACAATGGTGATTTTGGCTTTGGAGGCGGACGATACTACTCCATGGGAGGCGATGGTGACGTACCAATTTCCTGGTTCGACGGCCGGGGATTCACCAAAAACTTTGGCGCTGGCACCAACTATAACTTTGAAAACAAAAAGACAAAATACAACGTCAGCTATTTTTACAACCAAACTGACCTAAGTGTAGACCAGTACACCAACCGCCAAACCTTCCTGACGGACACCACCTTTTTCAATGCGGACACCACGAGCAAGACTGATTTCCGGGGAAATCACGGCGTATCTACGCGACTGGAATATAAAATAGACTCGACAAATCTTATCATTTTCAAAGCAAATGGTCGGATCGGTAATTCAGATGGTACCAACCTTCAACGACAAATCTTCTCCGATGAAAACGGTATTCCGGTCAACAACCTCAACTTGAACAATACCGACCAGGGCGACAATTGGCGCTTAACCGCATCGGGCATATTCCGGCATAAATTCAAGAAAAAAGGCCGCTCTTTCGCCGTCAGCGGTGGCTACAACAGCAGCCGTACCAATGGCTCGGAAAGTCTTTTTTCCGCCAACAACCTTATTGCCGGCGCAATACAACAAGACAATAATAACGACAATGTAGCGCAACAGCTAAAATCAAGTTTGCTGTACACGGAGCCGATTACCAAACGTTGGTACTTGGAAACGTTTTACAATTTCAACAAAACAGACAATAACGTGAATCGACAGGTGGCTGATCCGGAAAACTCGGGGCAGCGGATCGACAGCCTGAGCATTTTTTACAAAAACAACACACTCTACAATCGGATAGGCTCCAGCATCCGCTATGCTTATGAAGGGTTGAATGTGTCTGTCGGCCTCGCTGCGCAACAAATACGGCTTGACGGCGAATACTCCCGCGATCGAAACGAACCACTTCTGGGCAACCCCATCAGCCGTTCATTCAAAAATATTGTACCCAATGTCAATTTTGGCTACGAGTTCTCCAACCACATGGATGTCAATGCAGGGTACAGTTATGGGGTGAGTGAGCCTCAATTACAGCAACTTCAACCCATTCCAAATGTCAACAACCCTGCCTTTCGATATGTAGGAAATCCAAACTTGGCACCGGAGACCAACCACAGCGTTAATGTAAACTTGGGCTATTGGAATCCGGCAAACTTTGCGAATTTGAACATTTGGACTGAATACAATATTTACGACAGCAAAATAGTAGAAAGTCAGTCAACCGAATTCACGGGGGACTTAGTACGGGTCACCGCTCGCCCTGAAAACGTTTCTGGCGGGACGCAATTTTCAAGTGGTGTATGGTCTAGTTACCCTATTATCAAAACAAAATTGACCGTCAATTTGAGCGGTAACATCAACTTCAACAGTTCACCCGTTTTTGTCGATGCCGTTCAAACGGAAACGAATAGCAATGGATACAACATCCGAACTGGGTTTTCCATCACGCCAAACAAGGATTTGATCGTTGGCTTGAACGGTAATTTTGGATTCACCAACACGACCTATGCCATCAATGAGAACCTGGACCAAAACATCCAGAACCACAGTGCTGATGCCGACATAAAGTGGCAGTTTATTGATAAAACGTTCCTGGAGGCCAAATTCACTTACTCGCTGTACAAAAATGACCGCTTCACGTTTAACCGAAATGTATCCATTTTGAATGCTTCTGTGCGGCGACTGATTGGAAAGAGTAACCGCTTCGAACTTCGACTGGCTGCTTTCGATTTGCTGAACCAGCGGGTCACCATTTCCCAAAATGCGTCCTTGAACTTTGTTACGCGTAGCGTAGCACCTACCCTGGCTCGATATTTCATGCTCAGTTTGAGCTATAATGTGCGGGGTTATGAGAACAAGGTGAAAAAGAATGATTGGTGGTAGAGTACGGTGGGCGGTAGACGGTATACGGTGGACGGTGGACGGTGGACGGTTGCACAGCATCAGCTTGATTGTTTAGCATTGATTTTCGGCACTTAAATCCAAAAATAATTCCAAAAATCTTGGCTTTGGTGCTGAAACACGCAACCCAAGAATAAAAACGAATGATGTGCAAACCGTCCACCGTCCACCGTCTACCGTTTACCGTTTTTCATAAATTAAAGAACATTTCAAAACTCATAACAATGCCAATATCATTCAAATTCTTGCTATTTTTCGCTTTCTTTTCACTCTTTGCAGGTGGATTATTTGCCCAAGACGGGCCAATGCCGATAGAAGGAAAAATCCGGTATGTCGTCAAACACAACTGGACAAAAAAGTTGGAGTCACTGGATTACATCAGCAAGCAGCGCAAGGAACGCAATGCTTACATGTGGGGTGGCAGCCGCGCGGAGTGGACATCGTATGCCAACCTCTACATTACACCTTCAGAAACCAAATATGAAGACTCTGATGAAAGTGCTGACGACGACGATGACATGGGCTATTCCTGGCGGAAAAGCGCCTATACCCTCCGTCGCAACTATGCTAAGGGAACGATGCTGGATCACATCGAAATGTTGGGCAAGAACTATATTGTAGAAGACTCTATTCGCCCCCAGGACTGGAAAATAATGAACGACCTGAAAGAAGTTGCTGGCCATATTTGTATGAATGCCGCTTGGGAGGACACAATCAAGCAGCTAAAAATTATCGTCTGGTTTGCCTTCGACATTCCTCAAAGTGGTGGGCCTGAACGGCTTTGCGGTTTGCCTGGCCTTATTTTGGAAGCAGATATCAACGATGGTGCACTGACCATTACCGCTGATAAGATTGAATCCCAAAAGCTGACAACAGAAATGGATGCCCCAAAAAAAGTAAAAGGCAAAAGAGTGACCGAAGCAGAATACCAGGACGTTATCCGCAAACATATCGCCGAAAAAAAGAAAAATGAAGAACCCTGGTTTTGGGGCATTCGATATTTTTAGTACCTTTCACTGGATACGGCACTAGTGCCTATTTCAAACGGCCCAGCACTTCTTTCATCCGCCGAATGGCTTCCCGCAGCTGCGCCTCTGAAGCAGCATAACTCAGCCTGAAACAATTTGGATCGCCAAAGGCATTGCCTGAAACCAGGCCAACATAAGCTTGAGACATCACGTAATCACAGAAATCATCGGCGTTATTGATGACGGTTTGACCGTCCGTTTTGCCAAAAAAGGAGCTGATTTCTGGGAACACATAAAATGCACCATCAGGCATATTGGTCTTGATACCGGGTATTTCTGCCAACATTGAGATAACGATGTCGCGACGCTCCCGAAAAGCTTCACGCATGGTTTCCGTGGGGGCCATTTCGCTCATAAGCGCAACAGCTCCCGCTTTTTGGCTGAATGAAGCGGCACCACTCGTCACCTGGCCCTGTATTTTGGAACAGGCATCAGCGATATGCTTTGGGCCTCCCATATAGCCCAAGCGCCAGCCCGTCATCGCAAAACCTTTGGCAAAACCATTGACGGTCACCGTGCGGTCTTTCACATTTGGAAAAGACCCAATACTCACGTGCTCATGCGTAAAGTTGATATATTCATAAATCTCGTCGCTGACAATCAACACGTTTTCGTGTTTAGCAATCACGTCAGCATAGGCTTGTAATTCTTCCCGGGTGAAGACTGTACCCGTTGGATTGCATGGCGAGGAAAACATCACAAACTTGGTACGAGGCGTAATGGCCGCGTCGAGCTGTTCCGGAGTCGGCTTGAAATCGCGATCAACCCCGGCGTAGACACAAACCGGAACACCTTCTGAGAGCTTTACTATTTCAAAATAAGAAACCCAGTACGGCGCAAACAGCACCACTTCATCGCCTGGGTTGAGCAGCGCCTGGCAAAGATTGTAGATCGTTTGCTTTGCGCCGTTGCTCACCACAATTTGTGAAGGCAGAAAGTCGAGGTCATTGTCCCGTTTGAATTTTTCACAGATCGCTTTTACCAGCTCTGGCAAACCCGATACGGGCGTGTATTTTGTATAGCCATCTTTCAGTGCTTGGAAAGCGGCATCCTTTACGTGTTCTGGAGTGTCAAAATCAGGTTCACCGAGGCTCAAGCTGATTACATCATGGCCAAGTGCTTTGAGCTCCCTGCCCATACGGGCCATTTTGAGGGTTTCGGATTCTGCTAAATTTTGTACGCGATTGGAAAGAATCATGAGTATTGTTGCTTTTAAGGGGGCAAAGGTAGGCATGTGCCGTCAACTTTTAGTAAAAACCTCGTAGGTCTAAAACCTCAGAACCCTCCCCAAAAAACCAAGGTTTTTTGGGGAGGGTTCTGAGGTTTTAGACCTACGAGGTTTTTACTAAAAGTTGGCAACACCTATGCAATCCAGCGCCACTCCTGCATCCATGCTCCGATAACTAGCACTTTCTTTTCATAAAATCATCTCCACCCATGCGACTAGCAACAATCCTCCTCTTCATCACCCTTTCCCATCAAAACATTTTCGCTGAAAACCGCGTCACACCTGTCATTACTGAGGTCACCGTGTACCGCAGTGGCGCGAAAGTGAGCAGCGTCGCCACCGTAAAAGTACCCGCTGGCAGCTCTGAAGTTGTTTTCGAAAACCTGTCGCCTTATTTCAATGCCAATAGTTTACAAGTGCGCATAAAAGGCGGGGCAACCCTGAATGCTGCCGTTTTTAGCATGAATACACCAGGCCCTGGCCCTGAAAGCCCCCATGCGCCTGTCCTGCGCGATTCCCTTGTTTTGATGGGCGATGAATTTACCCGCATTCGCGATGAACGCGATGTGCTGAACAGCGAGAACCAGCTCATTTCCCAAAAAATGGCACAAATCGGCATAACAAGTCCTCCCCAAAATACCACGACCCTAAGCGTGGCAGAGCTAAAAGAATTAACGACGTTTTTCCGCCAACGATTACTGGAAATAAAAAACATGCTGCTTACCCTGAGCATCCGGGAGCGAAAAGTCAATGAAGTTTATCGAATGTTACAAGCAGACCTTCAAAAATTGCAGCCTAACACCGCCAATGCAACGGGGCAAATTGCCTTAAAAATTGAATCAAGCAGCAACCAAAACCTGGAAATCACCTGTACCTATCTCGTCACCCAAGCTGGCTGGACACCTTTATACGACCTCCGATCTGAGGGGTTTGGCAAACCCTTGCAATTGCTATACAAAGCCAACGTACGCAACCTTTCAGGGTTCGACTGGAAAGCGGTGACGCTACACCTTTCGACCGCCAACCCTTTGGTGAACAACGACAGGCCGATTCTTACGCCCATTTTTGTCGATTTCAGACCTGTGTACACCTACTATGACGATGCCAAGCGCAGTCAAGACCAGCTGTACCAAATGGCCCCTGCGCCCAATATGGCACAAACGAGGGACTTCTCTCGCGCAGAAGGTGCTGCACCGGTATTGTCAGAAATTGCCACTGCCCCAGATATCTTGGATATTACCGCACCAAACAACGCAGAGGATATGATCACTAATTTCGATCTGCCAAAGCCGCAAGATATTCTGGCGAATGGCCTTGACAACATCGTCACTGTAGACGAACAGGAGATGCCTGCCGAATACGAATACCACGCAGTACCAAAGCTAGACCCTGCTGTGTTCTTGCTCGCAAAGCTCAGTGATTACGGGAAATACAACCTGCTACCCGGAACGGCCAATATTTTTTACCAGGACACCTACATCGGTCAAACACAGGTGAACCCCAATACGGTCAGCGATACCATGTTGCTTTCCCTCGGTCGGGATGAACAAATCACCATCAAACGCATGCAACCAAAGGATTTTACCGGGAGAAAAAAGACTTTCAGCAATACGGTAAAGGAGACCTATTCCTATGAAATCGCCGTAAAAAACAACAAGTCCATTCCAATCAACATCGAAATTTTGGACCAAATTCCAGTTTCAAAACAAAAAGACATCACGGTGGAATTGTTGGAAAAAGACGGCGCCATATTCAATGAGGATTATGGTAAACTGAAATGGCATTTGGAGATACCAGCCAATATCAGCAAGCGCGTAAAGTTTACCTACACGGTGAAATACCCAAAAGACAAGGCCGTTGGAACGTTTCGTCAATAAATTTTGAACTGTATGCGGTGGCAAAGTGGCTGTCTCCAAAGTCCCATGGGAAATATGAGACAGCCACTTTTTTTTGCTAATTTTCCAAAAAAACTGTCAACAACAACCCAATAGGCACTAGTAAACGGGGCAAGATTCTATATTTGCAGCGCAATTATGGAGAAAACACTTGACCAGTTTCGTGCGGTTGTAGGCCACTGCCGCGATTTGTTTCTGAAAAAGACAGCCGATTATGGCACTGCATGGCGCATCTTGCGTCCGTCGAGTATCACCGATCAATTGTATATCAAGGCATTACGGATACGCAGCATCGAAGAGAAAGGCACCCAGAAGGTGGATGAACCCGTAAGTGCAGAGTTTATTGGCCTGGTCAATTACAGCGTGCTGGCTTTGATTCAATGCAGCCTACCCCCTACCCCCTTCGAGCTCTCCCCCGAACGCGTGGCCGAGCTCTACGATTTCCACATCGAAGAAAACATTCGGTTGTTACAGGCTAAAAACCATGATTATGACGAAGCCTGGCGCGTCATGCGCGTGCGCAGCATGACCGACCTTATTTTACAAAAACTACTGAGAATCAAACAAATAGAAGACAATTCCGGCAACACCCTCGTTTCAGAAGGCCTCGAAGCGAATTACCGGGACATCATTAATTACGCAGTGTTTGCACTCATTAGGACAATGTGATAATTCGATAATGCGATAATAGGCTTCGGGCTTGGCTGGTGTTCAAAAGGTTGACAATAATCACCGTTGCCGAAAACAATGTGTTCATTATCACATTATCACATTGTCAAATTATCACATTCCCTATTATCAAATTATCTCATTATCAAATTATCAAATTAATAAATGACTTCACTTTCCTCACTTATCATTCAGTTTGCCCTTGTGGGTGCCGTGTTGACGGCTATCACCGTATGGCTAAAGCTCCACAAAAATATTTTCTGGACATTTCTCCAGCATTTTGTTGGTGTTTGGTTCATTTTTTCCGGCTTGGTAAAAGCCGTAGATCCCATTGGGACTGCCTACAAAATGGAAGATTACTTCGGCGCCTTTGAGGTTACCTTTTCTAGCCTAACGAATATGTTTAAAGGAATAGCCCCCTTGTTCCCTTGGTTGGCCACGCACAGCACGAGCTTTTCCATTGGCATGATTGTCCTTGAAATCGTACTGGGTATCGCCTTGGTTGTCGGTTGGCGCAATAAGCTTACGGCTTGGCTACTCTTCCTGTTGATGGTGGTATTCACCTTCCTGACGGGTTTTACTTACCTGACGGGCTTTGTACCCACCGATGCCAATTTCTTTGATTTTGCCCAATGGGGCCCCTACGTGAAAGAACAGATGCGTGTTACTGATTGTGGCTGCTTTGGTGATTTCATCAAACTGGATCCGAAAATATCCTTTTTCAAGGATCTCGGTTTGATGATACCTTCCATACTGCTACTCTTCTGGTCGCGCAAAAGCCATGAATTATGGAGCAAGCGCACCCGCGACCTGGTTATCGGTATTTCAACGGCTGCCATCTTGGTGCTCTGCCTGCGCAACACTTACATGGACTTGCCAATGGTCGATTTCCGTCCGTTTAAGGTGGGAAACCATGTACGCGAGCAAAAAGCCTTGGAAGCCAGCGCCAAAGTGGATATCCTTGGCTGGGTTTTGGAGAACACCAATACCGGTGAAAAAATGAAATTCATAGAACCTGTTCCGGGCAAAATAACCTACTACAAGGAGTACACCAAAGAACAAGGCTGGAAGGTAAAGGATCAGATCAAGACGGATTGGTATGTACTTGTGGACAGTGTCCAGACGCCTATCACCAAGACAAAAGTGAGCGAATTCGCTGTAGAAAGTGTTGAAAACGGGGAAGTAACCGAGGACTTGTTAGACGAGAAGGGCTACAGCTTGATGATTGTTGCCTACAAATTATACGGCAGTGAACAGACAGAAACCATCACGGTTCAAGATACCATCTGGGCTACAGATACCATTGCGGTAACTAAAGACTCCATGCGCTACCAGCATCGCGTCGTTTCCTTGCAGCCAAAACAAATTTCAAAACAGGTTTTTATTCCAACACCTGAATACGCTGATTTCTATACAAAAGGCATCAACCCCTTGGCCGAAGCGGCAGAAAAAGCAGGCTGGAAAGTGTATGCCATCACCACTTATGGCGACAGCGAGCATTCAGCTGACTTTGCCAAAAAGGTAGATGCAAAATACCCTTTCTACCGCGCTGACGACAAGTTGCTTAAAACCATCATTCGCGCCAACCCTGGTGTGGTTGTTTGGAAAGATGGTCAGGTAGTGGATATGTACCATCACCGCCACTTGCCGAATTTTGAAAAATTATCAATCAAGTTTAAATAAACTGGTTCGACATTAAATTTAAAAAGCCCTTTCTGGAATCCAGAAAGGGCTTTTTAAATAATAGTTTTGCTGAAAATTACTGCGACTGCAATGGAACTTCCGTTGCTGTAGCGCCGCCGCCTACAGTCAAAACTGCGAAAACGCACAAAACAATCAGCAAGCCCGCGAGCACCCAGGTAGCTTTTTCAATAAAATCAGTGGAGCGTGCTGCGCCAAAAAGTGTTTGAGCCTGGCCGCCGAAGTTCGGGTCAATGCCGCCGCCCTTTGAATTCTGCATCAAAATTACTAGGATCAGCATGGCGCTTACCAAAGCAATCAAGATTGTAATGGTGGATAACATATTGTTCTATTTTTTTAGTTTGTCAATTTCGGCGGCAAAGTACGCGCTTTTTTCGGGAAACACCAAACATAGCCTATCATACATGGCAATTGCTTTTTCACGGTATCCTTGTTTGGCGTAAAGTTTGGCAAGGGTTTCAGAAATAACATCCTTGTTTTCGGCAACACTTTTCTCCGCCAGGATATGCGCGATGCTGCCTTTTTTAGTTGATTCCGAACTTTTTTCCGCTTCTTCCTCATCAAGTTTTATCTCCTGATAATCAGGCGTTTGAACGACCTTAACTGCCTCTATAACCACTGGAGTTGTGGTGCTGACCGCAATGGTTGTTAAGGTTTCTATTGATGCTAGTTCCAGTGCCAGGGGTTTGAATTTTTCGATCCAGGCACCAAAGGTTTGATATGGTATTTGCGGCAGCGGCGCGTCTTCTATTTCTTCTAAAAATTCTGGTGCCGGGACTGGAATATTTTTTGGTGCCTGTGTCAATTCCATTTCAGGCGTTGGAGCGGCGGCCGCTTCTTGTGGTAATTCCGCTTGTTTCTCCTCCCGATTAACAGCAGACAACTCGTCTTCTAATTTCCGTTTGAGGGTTTCAATTGGTTTCAGCTCCAACATTTCTTCCTCTACCCAAACCTCCTGTGGTGCGAGCATTTGAGGGGCGACAAGCCGAAACAATTGGGTGCGATTTAGGCTGTAAGCCGCCGCCGTTGAAATATTTTTCACTGCATCCTGATGATCGGTCTGCTGGGCTTTTATGGCCAATAAATACCGCAAATTGTGCGCATACGGATAAGCCAGTGCCAGCGTTTTCAATTCCTCATAGGTAATTGTACGAAGCAAGTCTGGGTCGTCAGCAATGCGGGAAAATCGTTCCAAAGTCATGTCGAATGCGGAATTATAGGAGTGCGGAATTGGGAGTGCGGAGTGCGGAATTTAGGAGTGCGGAATTGGGAGTGCGGAATTTAGGAGTGCGGAATTGGGAGTGCGGAATTTAGGAGTGCGGAATTTAGGAGTGCGGAATTGGGAGTGCGGAATTGGGAGTGCGGAGTGCGGAATTGGGAGTGCGGAGTGCGGAATTCGTATTGGGCTTGGTGTTAGTTTTTTTAAAAGGAGTTTGTGTTGGAGGCTAAATTGAGGCAAATATAGAAATACCCTTGGTAAAAGCAGGCATGAATCCTAAATCATTCCTTCTCCAATCAGCAACACTCACTTTGCACGTTACATTCCGCAATCCGCATTCCGAATTCCGCATTCCGAATTCCGCATTCCGAATTCCTTCTCCAATTAACAACACTCACTTTGCACGTTACATTCCGCAATCCGCATTCCGCATTCCTTCTCCAATTAACAACACTCACTTTGCACGTTACATTCCGCAATCCGAATTCCGCATTCCGAATTCCTTCTCCAATCAGCAACACTCACTTTGCACGTTACATTCCGCAATCCGAATTCCGCATTCCGAATTCCGCAATCCGCATTCCGCAATCCGCAATCCGCATTCCGCATTCCGCATTCCTTCTCCAATCAGCAACACTCACTTTGCACGTTACATTCCGAATTCCGCAATCCGAATTCCGCAATCCGAATTCCGCAATCCGAATTCCGCATTCCGCATTCCGCATTCCGCATTCCGCATTCCGAATTCCGCATTCCGCAATCCGAATTCCGCATTCCGCATTCCGCATTCCGAATTCCGCATTCCGCAATCCGCATTCCGCATTCCGCAATCGGTTCACCAGTCGTTGAAGGCTTCGTTGAAAATGTCGTCCATCAACTGGGTCAGAATTTGTGCAATCAAGGCATCTTGAACACTGAGCAGGTCCTCTGTATTGGAAAATTCGGCGAAATGGCTTTTGGTGCGCTCTGATGGCCAGCTTTTTTTCTCGTTTTTATTGTTAATTAATTTGATCGCAACACTGATTTTCAATTGGTTCAAGGCTACAACTTCTCCCGGTTTGGGAGCAACTGGCACCACGTTAAAACTCGTGACCCTGCCCGTAAATTCTACGTCAGGGCTCTCGCTGTTTAGTACCAGACGAGATTCTGAGCGAATTTTATCCTTGAGTTTTTCCGTAAAATCCAGTGCAAGGGTTGGCGGAGCATTGCCTGCGACACTTTCAAAATTCTGTACAAAGAAAGTTGAAACATCCGGGTCGATAGAAATGCCTTTGAAACTGTAGCATCCGCTGAATAAGGGCAGGAGCAACAGCAGATATAATGCGCGTCGAGCAATCATAAGCATAAATGTATTTTGCAGAAGGGCGAAAAATGTTGCTTTGCAAACGCAAGGAAACACTACTGCGCTGCCGCGTAAAACTATTTCATTCCCATTCAATGGTAGCGGGCGGCTTGGTCGAAATATCGAACACTACCCTATTGATCCCTTTTACATTGTTGATGATTTCACTGGAAACCTCCGCGAGGAACTCATGCGGCAGGTGGCTCCATTCAGCGGTCATGCCATCGGTGGAGTTCACGGCACGGAGCGCGATAACTTGCTCATAGGTGCGCTCGTCGCCCATAACACCCACAGAATGAATGGGCAATAAGATGGTGCCCGCTTGCCAAACTTCATCGTACAGCTCATGCTCCTTCAATTTGGAAATATAAATGGCATCAGCTTCTTGCAAGATGCGCACTTTTTCAGGGGTAATATCGCCCAGGATTCGAATGCCCAGGCCGGGGCCGGGGAATGGGTGGCGGTTGAGGATATTGGGTGTAATTTCCAACTCCTTTCCGACACGACGCACTTCATCTTTGAACAAAGAGCGCAGCGGCTCCACAATTTTCAGTTTCAATTTATCGGGCAAGCCGCCCACATTGTGGTGGCTCTTTATGGTAACGGAAGGCCCGTGCACGCTCACCGATTCGATCACGTCCGGGTAAATGGTGCCTTGCCCAAGCCATTGAAAATCAGGGTGTGCCTCACTTTCTTCTTCAAAAAGTTCGATGAATAATTTTCCAATGACTTTTCGTTTGGCTTCCGGGTCGCTCACGCCAGCAAGTGCTTTGTAGAAACGATCTTTGGCATCCACCCCTTCGATATTAAGACCCATACCTTTATAAGAATCCAAGACCTCTTGAAATTCATTTTTACGCAACAAGCCGTTGTCGATAAAAAAACAAAACAGGCGGTCGCCAATGGCCCGATGCAACAAAATGGCAGCCACGGTGGAGTCTACGCCGCCGGAAAGTGCCATGATAACTTTCTCATTGCCAATTTGTTCGCGCAGGCTGGCAATGGTACTGTCGACAAAATGAGTAGCCGTCCAATCACCGGCACAGCCACAGATGTCGTGGACGAAATTTTTCAAAATCTCAAAGCCTTCCAGGCTGTGAAACACTTCTGGATGAAATTGAATACCATATACAGGTTGCGCAAATTTCCCCTCTTCCGAGCGAAACGCTGCGTATGGAATGGTATCTGAATTACCCATCACCTCAAAACCCTCCGGCAAGCGGTTGATGGTATCCGAATGGCTCATCCACACTTGGGAGCGCTTGCTGATACCCGCAAAAAAGGGATCGTTTGGCGCATGTTGTTGCAGCATGATCTTGCCGTATTCGCGTTTGTCGGATTGGCTTACTTCTCCGCCATAAAAATCGGCCATGAGCTGCGCACCATAACAAATACCCAATAAGGGCTTTTTTCCGGCTATTTGGTTCAGGTCAAGTTTCAAGGCGTTGGGCCAGCGCACCGAAAATGGGCTTCCAGAAAGTATAACACCCTGAATATCAGGCGTTAAATCTGGCATTTTATTGTAAGGAACGATCTCGCAATAGACGTTCATTTCGCGCACACGCCGGGCAATTAGCTGGGTGAACTGCGATCCAAAATCAAGAATTAGAATTTTTTGCATAAAAAAGCACGGACTTGAAGTACCGTTTGGTGAGAAGTTGCGCAAAGGTAGGGAAAAGTAGCACGGCAAAAAACTCAATCCTGTTTATGGGAGGGTTGAAAAATTCCAGCAATGCCCATTTGAAACAAACGTATTACCCAGTAACCCATCAGCAAAAAGGTGCCGTAGAGCAAGGTAACACCCACGACACGGGTGTAAATGGATGAGTTGATGAGCTGGTTGCCAATTCCATCAAAACAGGTCATTGGGATTGGAGAGCACATCCCAGCTATTAAATCGGAGATATCGGCCGAGATAAATGCCAAATGAGCAGAGAAATGCTACTAAAACGATGCTGAATTCTGCTGCAATACGCCCCCAAAATCGTTCTAGCACATCTTTAATTCCAAATAAAGCGACGTAAAACAGTACCAGTCCACTCAGCGCAACGGAGAAAATGACCATAGTATCAAACCACAGCGGCATATCTGCCCGTTGCCGCAAATGGAACAAATCAGTGATAATGTAGGGAGCGTTGGGCAAAAAAAGAATGGCCATTAAAACGAAGCCAAGCGCAGGGAGTTTTTTATTTTTTGCGCTGAAATATCGGGCAACTTCTGTACTGAGATAAGGCACTATGGCCAAAAAGAAGTTCCACAAAAAGAAAATGAATACGCGTCTTCCCGTTAAGTAAACTCGGTAGGAAACTAAGATGAAGTTCCAAAATACGAGCAAGCCGAGGGCTGCAAGTTTGGGGTAGCGTTGAAGTGGGGTATGTCATTATTTGATTTTTATTCGTCAATACATAGTTTTTTAAACACATAGACACATAGGGACATAGAAAACATAGCACGACAAACACGACATAAATTTTCTCACGTCACACCACAACGACACAATGGGCAATATGTGTTTAGCAAGTTACGACCTCAGGTCTGAGCGTTTTTGGCGTTGTGGCGTTGTGGCTTTGTGGCGTTGCGGCGTTGCGGCTTTGTGAGAGAATTTTTTTGCGTTGACAAGCAGAAAATAATACTACTACTCAGCCAGCCAGTGAAATTTTTCCCATGCCCACCAAAGGAATACCGCCCAATTCAAGTTCCTCTGCGTAATTCCCCGCCATCGTTTCATTGGCCAGCACCGCAAACAGTACTGCCTCCTTTGCATCCCCATCAATGCCGAGTTTATGCATGGGCATCAATTTTATCTCGGGCAACAACTCCTTTAAATACTGTAGAATCAAAGGATTATGGGCGCCTCCACCGCTAAGGTAAAGCTGCTTGCCCTTAATATTTGGCCCTGAACTATTGTCCGTTGCGTGCTGACTATTAACCGAATCTTCCTGGCTATGAGCCGTCAACCCGCCTTCGCTCAGACTATGGCGGGTAAACCGTCCACCCGCCTTCGCCAAGGCTCCGGCGGGTCTACCGTCAACCGTCAACCGTCCACCGTCTACCGTCAAAACAGCTTCTGCTATTGTTTCTGCTGTGAGTCGGGTTAATGTTGCCATGAGGTCGTAAGGATTGGGGCTACCTTTGGGCAATTGCGCGATGGCAGTTTTCACCCAAGATGCCGAGAACATTTCAGGGCCAGTGGATTTAGGGAATGGCTTGCTAAAATAAGGTTCAGATTTCAGGATTTCAAGCAGCCTACCATCCACGCGACCTGCCGAGGCGAGCAATGCACCTTCATCAAATGAGACCTCAAATAATTCGCGCGCGAACGCATCCAGCAAAGTATTACCAGGCCCGGTATCAGTGGCAAAAGCTAGTGTGGGGTCTCCATTACCTGGCAAATAGGTGAAATTGGCAATCCCGCCGATATTAAGCAGGTATCGTTCGAACCCCCGTTTTGAAAACAAATAATAATCACCGTACAAAGCCAATGGTGCACCTTCCCCGCCTGCGGCAAGGTGCTTTTGCCGAAAATCTGAAACGGTGACAATGCCCGTGCGGCGCGCAATATGATCACCATCACCAATTTGAAGCGTCGCATTGGGGTAATCTGACATACCGTGCAATACACCCGGAGCATGAAACACTGTTTGTCCATGGGAGGCGATCAAATCTACTTCTGAAGCGGTGATGCCCCATTGTTTCAAACACTGGTTCACAATCGCTGCATGACGTTCTGCAATGATGACATTCAACAACGTTAGGTGCTGAAAATCAATCTCTATTTTGGCAAAAACCCGCCTTATTTCAGCCTTGAAAGCTTCGTCGTAGGCAATTGTTTCAAAACGCAGCACCTTCACCCGAGTTTTCAACCCTGTACCACGAATGGAACACAAGGCCACGTCCAATCCATCTAAGGAAGTACCCGACATGAGGCCGATGATGCGGCGTTCGGCTTTGCGGGATATGCGGGAGAGGTGTTGGATATGTTCTTTCATACGGTGGACGGTGGACGGTGGACGGTAGACGGGGCACAATGTTAGTAGTAAATTTTGCATTTGTGTTTCAGCACTTAAATGGAATTTTGTTGGAGCATTAGAGCGCATAAAACTGATAAAGAAAAATTTGGCGTGCCAATCCTCCATAAATTTTCGCGCCAAAGGTGCTGAAAAACTAATCTTAAAATAAAAACAAATGTTGCCCCCTTCCTGCGCCAAGGCTTCGGCGGCCAAACCGTCTACCGTCCACCGTTATCCGTCTACCGTGAAAGTACCAGCCTGCCCACTGCCACCCGTTTTTTATCCGCGTACAAAACGACCTGATACACCCCATTCGGCGAGGTCTTTCTTACAATATGAAATGGGGACTCATCTACCAAAGCACGCCCAACAAAGCGGCCATCTGCTTGAAACACTTCAATTTCGTAAGTTTTTGTAGGATCAAAAGGCTTTATGAGCATCATGGTCGTGGCGCCAGCTGGGTTGGGTAAAAAATTGATGTAAGTGATGGCATTTGGCGGAATGACGGGCAATTGTATAATGAAGCCCGTATCAATTTTATGCTGCACAGCATTGGTATGAACCGGCAAGTTGAAATCGAAGTAAATGGATGCCTGATTTTTGACAATGGTACCCAGCGGCACATCGGCACGAGGTCTGATGGCAAACTGCACAAACCCGTGCGATGCCAATTCATTGCGGTTGCTGTCGGGCAGCATGATGTTTTAAAAGACAAAATCCAGGCTGCGTTGGGCGCTGTCGCGTACAACCTGATAGACATGGCTGCTAAGCCCAGGCTCAAAAGAGTTCCAGTCCAAGGCTGCGTCTAGGGTGTCACGTATCACCACCGTGAAGGCCGTGTCCGTGCCAGTATTCTGAAACCGGATGTTGTACTGTAACAACTGGTCTGGCTCAATTTGATGCTGTTCGCCCCAGCCTATGGGCTGACAACGCTTGTCATTAGGGTCAAAGGAGCCGACAACCACCTGACAGTAAGTGGTTTCAAAAGCGCTTCCTGAAGCGTTGTCGGCTTGGGCTACAAAGCCGAAGCTTCGGCCTTCTACGCTGCCATCTGTGGGGCAGCCTTCAATGGCCACAGAAGCAGGCGGTGCCACCGGATGCCCTGTTGCTTGTTCAATGCTGAAGCGCCAGGTACTGCCATCGGCCGGGTAGCTAAATTGCTTCGTTTCGTTGGCGAGGAGTTCTACACTTCCTTGTTCTAAACGGTATTGATCTTTAAATACCTGATAATTCAAGGGGGCATTCGTGTACGTGTTCCCTTCGTTTTTTACGTCAAAAACGACAGAACTCCCCACACATTCTCCGCGTAAGAGTATTGATGCGCCATTCCAATTGTAGGTCGGGATGGTGTCAGGGAACACATGCGCGGTAAGGCAGATACTCTGACCAAGGTCCACCACGCCTACACAGCCTATTTTTACAACAAATGAAAAGTTGCGGCAAGTATTTGCGTCCATGTTGCCCAGTGAAAAAGTGAGTTTACCCGTTGGATCAATGGTACTGGGAACAGAAGCCCTGATGAATGTCAGCGCTGGCGGCAACTGTAAGCTTACTGCGGCACCCTGTGCAGCAAGGTTCCCGTCATTGCATACGTTCACAAAATAGGGTGTCTCGAAGCAGCGCCGGGCAAATGGCGATGCCATTTGAATGGACATTTGTGGCGCACGGGCAATGGTTTGCACGGGAATTTCCAAATAGGTGGTGTGGTCTTTGGTCACATTTACTTGGAAACCGGAAAGGCAGGAATGGTTGTAATTATTGAGCCCCAAAACGTAAGCCTGGTAGTTTCCTGCCGGTAAAGCGACACTAAATCTGCCTGACGGATCCGCCACCGTTTCTATACGATTTTGCCCATTGTCAAAAACAAGTCGGTAGCCATCTGTCATCGGCTCACTAGGGTCTATGCTACAGTCCAGGTTTTCATCGAGGAAAAGAGCACCTTCCACGCGGCCAGTTTCAAATTTGAGGCGCATTGTATGATCAAAAGACCCAATAAACCAGATATTTCCTAGTTCATCATCCAATATTTTGCCAGAGGAGTATAGTGGGAGGTTGCCCGGTGAATCTGAATAGACCTGCCAGTCGTAGCCATGCAACATGGCAATGCCCGTTTCATCTAAAAAAAGCCACATCCTATTCTTCCCGTCAATACATAAATCCGATATATTGTAATATGGAAATGGTATATCATTAGGCGAATACTTAGCCAGTATTTTTTCGCTGGAAATCTGCCGTTTTACGACCCCGTATCTCGCCGCAGTCCAGATGGTATCTTCTTTGACAAAATGGCTGGTCACCCGGTCAAGGTTGAAAAGGGTGTCGGTTTGTTGGGCGTGCAAGAATTGGGTGCAGCAGCAGAGCAGCAGGAGTTGAAGTAGTTTCGTCATGTGTTTGAGATGTTGTTTTTGATGCATCAAATATAAGCAAGTTGAGTAAAAAATCACAACAATAATTCTAGTGTTAAAGCATACCTGGGCCATCAAATCCTACCTTCGCCTTGAAACCCTAATTTTTCCGAGATCCAAACCTTCTTTTACAAATCATGAAAAGACTTTCCTTATTCGTGCTTTCATCTGCAGCCCTTTTTTGCGCCTGCCAGAACCACGTTGAAACCACTGACAAACAAGTTGTTATGGAAACAAGACTACCCTACTCTATCGCCATTCACGGTGGCGCTGGTACCATCACCCGTGCCAGCATGTCGCCCGAAAAAGAAGCAGCTTACATGGCTGCTTTGGACACCGCGCTGACCATTGGCGAAACAATCCTGAAAAACGGCGGCACTTCCCTGGATGCTGTGGAGAAAACCATTTCCTATTTGGAAGACTGTCCCTTGTTCAATGCCGGACGTGGCGCGGTTTTTACCCATGAAGGCAAAAATGAACTCGATGCCAGTATCATGGACGGCTCCAACCAAAAAGCAGGTGCCGTCGGCAGTGTCATGACGGTAAAACACCCCATTAGGTTGGCTAGGGCGGTCATGGAAAAATCGCCGCACGTATTTTTAAGTGGGCGCGGTGCCGAACAGTTTGCCGCAGAGAACGGTATTGAAATCGTTGATCCAACATGGTTTTACACCGAAGACAGGTGGAATTCCCTGCAAAAGGAATTAGATGCTGAAAAGGCAAAAGACAAAACAGGCGATGCCAGCCCACTAACAAACCCTGACTACAAATACGGCACCGTCGGCTGTGTAGCACTTGATAACCGAGGCAACCTGGCAGCAGGCACCAGCACGGGCGGTATGACCAACAAACGCTGGAACCGCCTGGGCGATACCCCCGTCATCGGTGCTGGCACGTACGCCTCCAACGATGCCTGCGCGATTTCTTGCACCGGGCACGGAGAGTTTTTTATCCGTTACGCAGTGGCGTTTGATGTGTGGGCACGCATGATGTACAAAGGTGAATCTTTGGAAACTGCCGCTGATTTTGTGGTCAACAAAAAGCTGGTGGAAAAAGGCGGCGAAGGTGGCTTGATTGCGGTGGATAAAAATGGAAACATCGCCCTGCCATTTAACTCGGAGGGCATGTACAGGGGATACGCAAAACCGGGGGAAAGAAAGGTTTTAATCTACAAATAACCTTATTTTTGGAAAAACACCAGCATCAGGATTGCTTCCTGGGGATTCGTCACACGATCAATGCGAACAAAAACACCCTGCTGCACCTCGCGATCCTGACCTAGTTGCATTTCAAGGCGAAATTGCTCGATGATGTCGCCCCAGGCTTTGAGCGGTGCTTGTTTCTCTGACAACGAACTGAGGTAAACGAGTTGACGCGTCGCTTCTTTCATCCAAAACGAATCAGGTTGCGCCGTAAAATCACCTTCCACTTTGAATCGGAATTCCTGCCGGGTTTCATTGCAAACTTCCTGGCTTATTTCCAGTTCGATACCACGATCAAGCAGCAGGCTTTCGAGCGATTGTGTCCCTTTGGCTTCATAATAGTAATCGAGCACATGCGGGAGCCCTTTTTCAAAAACTGGCGAGGGCTTATACTTGCAGGTGGTTTCGTTCTGACACGCCAGCAACATGCTTAGCCCGACCAACAAGGAGAATAGGGTGATTTTGACCATTTTTAACATCAAATTTGACTTTATTTCCACCACAAATGTAGAAAATCAACCGGAAACAACACCTAAATATCCAATCACCCTCTTTACTATGACCCGAATCGGCCTGTTATCCGACACCCATTCCTTCCTCGACCAACGCGTGTTCGAGCATTTTGCCGAATGCGACGAAATCTGGCATGCAGGCGATTTTGGCAGCACGGAAGTTATTGATAAACTTAAGGCATTCAAGCCTTTGCGCGGCGTGTATGGCAACATCGACGGCGCTAAAATCAGGGCAGAAATGCCGATGGATCTGCGTTTTGAATGTGATGGGGTACCTATTTTTATGACCCATATTGGCGGCTATCCAGGCAGGTACGCGCCCAGAATAGGCCCAATTTTGAAGGAGCAGCCACCCGTCAACGGTATTTTTATCAGTGGCCATTCTCATATCTTGAAAGTAATGCCCGACAAAAACCTGCATTTTTTGCACATTAATCCCGGTGCTTGTGGAAACGAAGGCTGGCATAAGGTGAAAACTTTGATTCGTTTTACCTTGGATGACGGTACGATTAGCAACCTACAGGTTATTGAGCTTGCTTAAAGAATGTGATAATTTGATAATGGGATAATTTGATAATTGTCGACAGGCTTGGCATTCTGGTGAATGGGTTGTCCTTCTTAATTGTTTTCTCCCGGACATTTTGAGGTGAATCAGGCTTAGTGCCAACGATAATTCCGTTACCTTTGCAACCAAATCAGTCGAAAGGCTGTTACTATTTCGATTTACAAACTTGCACAATCAAATTCAATTTTTAAAATATGGCATACGAATTCACCGATGCAACCTTCCAAGCGGAAGTACTTGGCAAAGAACAAGTTACAGTTGTTGACTTATGGGCAGAATGGTGCGGCCCTTGCAAAATGATGATCCCGATTATCGACGAGCTTTCAACCGAATACGAAGGAAAAGCCGTTATTGGCAAACTCAATGTGGATGACAATCCAGAGGTTCCAACGCAATATAACGTTCGGGGCATCCCGACTTTTCTCATCTTCAAAAATGGTGAGCTGAAAGATAAAATTGTTGGCGCTACCACCAAGCAAGCGCTGAAAGACAAGATTGATTCCTTCATGTAATTAATTGCCTTTCAATAATTAATCCCGCGTTTGGACATGTTCCAGGCGCGGGATTTTTGTTTTCCGTCACTGTAACTGCTGCCATGCTTCGCCCAAATAATCCACCAAGTCACCAGCAATCATAGCCTCCTGACTCAAGGCTTTTGCTGCAATATCTCCGGACAAGCCATGCAGGTATACTCCCAGCAAACTGGCATCTTTTGGCGCATACCCCTGGGCCAACAAACCCGTTATAATACCCGTAAGTACATCTCCTGAACCGCCTGTCGCCATACCCGGATTGCCCGTTGAGTTGAACCAACAGGTGTCGTCTGGACTGGCAATGGCCGTGTTTGCGCCTTTTAATACGATAATAATTTGGTGCTCCCGGGCCTTTGCGCACAGTAATTTAAGGCGTTCAAAGTCACCTTCCGTTTTTCCAAAAAGCCTTTCAAATTCCTTTGGGTGTGGGGTCAAAATGGTGTTTATAGGCACCATTTCCAGCCAGGCAGGATTTTCTGCTATTATATTCAAGGCATCCGCGTCCAGCACCATGGGTATGTTCACTTGCAGCAACAATTGATACAATGCCAAAGCCGTTTCTGCTGACTGGCCGATTCCAGGCCCAACACCGATGCTGGAGAAACCTGCTACGGCTGGTGCTTCAGCCCAAAACCTGGCGCGACGGTCAGGGTGCATCATGGCCTCTGGCACGCTGGATTGTAGCACAATATTGCCGCATCGCGGCGCATGCACGGTCAGTAGCCCCACCCCAGATCGGAGACAGGCCCTAGCAGACAATACGGCGGCACCCATTTTTCCATAGCTACCGGCAATAATCAAGGCATGACCAAAACTGCCTTTATGCGAAAATTTGAAACGGGGCTGCCGCAATGCCTTAGCCTCTTCGTAGCTTGTGTAATGAAATGGCGTTGCTGTTTTGGCTGCAAATTCCGGGTGCAAGCCAATATGTCCATATGTCCAATCTCCAAGGAACTTAGCATTTTCGGGTAAAAAAAAGGCCAATTTGGGTATTTCAAAAGTGAAGGTTTTGTGGGCTTTTAGCACTGAATTGCCCAGGGATGATGCATCGCAAAACAGCCCGGATGGCAAATCGATGCTGGCAATTTCACGGCCTGCCCCGTTCAAAAATTCAATCATTTGGGCCCAATCTCCCGCCAGCGGGCGACTCAAACCGGAACCAAATAGTGCATCAATAACCAAGGCGTTTGGCGGCAATAATTCAGCGCTTTTTTCCTGAAATGCTATAAACGACTTAAAGACAATAGGCCTAATAGGCGAAAACTCCGGTATCATAGCCAATTGTGCTTCAAAATCAGCAGAATGTCGCCCATCGAAATCGCAAACCACTACCTTCGCGGCGCATTGCGCCAGGTCGAGCATACGCGCCACGGCCAATCCGTCGCCACCATTGTTGCCCGTTCCGGCGAAAATCAAGATCGGGCGGGTTTGGTCAGTATAGGTTTTAATGCACCAATCAGAAAAGATCCTGGCGGCGCGGTTCATCAATTTAAGGGATGCTACAGGTTCATTTTCAATGGTATAGGCATCCCATTCTCGTATTTGTTCAGCAGAAAATATTTTCATGGGTATCAATCAAAATCAATTTTTCAAGGGCTTAAAAGTAGTGGAATTTGCCAGTGTTTTGGCTGGTCCCGCAGTAGGAATGTTTTTCGCAGAGCTCGGCGCTGAGGTGGTAAAAGTAGAGAATAAAACAACAGGGGGCGATATTACCCGCGGCTGGAAACAGCCTTCAGAAGATCCGGAATCACCCATTTCGGCCTACTGGTGTAGCGTGAATTGGGGCAAAAAGCACCTGTTGCTCGACCTCAACGACCCTGCAGATCATACCGAAGCCCTCAGATTGGCCGTTGGCGCCGATGTGGTAATTTCGAATTTCAAACCTTCTTTCGCCCGGCGCATGGGCATAGATGCAGCATCACTGCGCCAACAAAACCCACGCTTAATTTTCGCACAACTGAATTCCTACGCCGACCCGGAAGATGAAAGTCCGGCATTTGATGCGGTGCTTCAAGCAGAAGCAGGGTTCATGTACATGAATGGAGAGCCAGAGCGCCCGCCAGTGAAAATGCCCGTAGCCATGATTGATACTTTGGCGGCGCATCAGTTGAAAGAAGGGGTTTTAATGGCATTGTTGCATCGGGAACGCAACGGCGAGGGCAGCACGTTGACAACTTCGCTCATGGAATCGGCGCTGGCATCCCTGGTCAACCAAGCTAGCAACTATTTGATGAACGGCAATGTGCCGCAGCGCATGGGCACTAGGCATCCGAATATTGCCCCTTATGGCGATGTTTATACCAGTTCGGATGGATATTCGGTGTTGCTGGCGGTAGGCACGGAACGGCAGTTTCGGCAGCTTTGTACTTGCCTGGGACTATCGTTTTTGTTAGAGCATATTGATTTTAAATTGAATACCGCGCGGGTTTCTAACCGTGAGGCATTGAATGTCTTTTTGTCCGAGGCAATATCCAAGCGCAGTTTGGAAGATTTGATGGCTGCGTTTAAAACGGCTGGGGTTCCTGCTGCGCGGATTCGGGATATGAAGCAGGTGTTTGAAATTCCGACGGCGCAGGAGATGGTGTTGGGGGAAACGTTGGAGCATGGGGTAGAAACATTGCGGATGAGGACAGTGGCATTTCGTTTCGAGTGATTATTTCAACACATATTATTTCTTTAAACACACATTTTTTTCTAACACATAGACACATAGGAACATAGAAAACATAGTACGACAAACACGACAAACTCGACAAACACGACAAACACGACAAACTCGACAAACACGACAAACACGACAAACACAACAAACACGACAAACACGACATAATTTTTCTCGCGCAACGCCACAACGACCACAAAGAAAAAGGGTTCGCACTTGGTGGCTTTAATGTTTTTTTGACCAAAGCATCTCGACGTTGTGTTCGTTGTGGCGTTGTGCGAGAAAAATTATGTCGAGTTTGTCATGTTTGTCGTGTTTGTCGTGTTTGTCGAGTTTGCCGTGTTTGTCGAGTTTGTCGTGTTTGTCATGTTTGTCGTGTTTATCGTGTTTGTCGAGTTTGTCGTGTTTGTCGTGTTTGTCGTGTTTGCCGTACTATGTTTTCTATGTTCCTATGTGTCTATGTGTTAGAAAAAAATATATCAGAAAGCTACTCAAGCGCGAGCGCACGATATTATTCATTCACGAATGTTTTTTGCCCATACTTGTAAATATTAGTACAACAGAAATTGAGCAGAACCCCCTTTGGCTTTTTCAAGAGACGCATATAAGTCAACAATTGAGCTTCAAATATAGGAAGCATCACTTTCACCGCCTTTACTTCAACAACGACGCAGTCGTCAACCAGAAGATCAAATCGCAGTTTTGCTGGTAATATTATGCCTTTAAATTCAACTGGAACATGGAGTTGCTTTGTTACACTGAAGCCCCTCAACTCCAGCTCATGTTTCAGGCAGGGTTCATAAACCTTTTCTAAAAGTCCAGGGCCAAATGCTTTGTGGACTTCGATGGCCGCACCAATAACCTGGAACGAAATTTCATTTACATGTTTCTGCGTTAATGTTTTCATGGTTTAATGTTTTAGCGTGTTTCTTTCAAAATTAAGGGGTTTTGTTGATAAATGCAATAGCCTCCTTAGAAAATATTCTTTTTACGCAGGGGTCTTCCTCATCGATATTGTACCTTCGCGCCTCATGGAAAAAGAAAGAATACTCGCTGCCCTAAGCACCGTCCGCGACCCCCAAACCGGGAAAGACATCGTATCCGTTGGTATGGTGCAAAACCTGGAGATTGACGGCAACAACGTCAACTTCAAGCTGATAATACCTTCGCTGCAAATGGTTGGCAAGGCTGAACTCAATTTCGCCTGTATCGGTGCTGTAGTAGACGTTTACCCTACTGCACAGGTCAACGCACATTTCATGGCGCGCACGCCAGACAGCCAGCAAAGTACCAGCAGTGTACCACATATAAAAAACATCATTGCTGTAGCCTCTGGCAAAGGCGGGGTAGGGAAAAGCACCATAGCCGTGAATTTAGCCCTTGGCCTCAAGCAATTGGGTGCCCGCGTTGGCCTGCTCGATGCAGATGTGTATGGCCCCAGCATCCCAACCATGCTCGGGCTTGTGGGTGAGCGACCAAAAGTCCGCGACATTACGGGGGTGCCTAAGATGCTGCCGCTGGAAGCCTATGGCTTGCCGACAATCAGTATCGGTTTCATTATTGAACCAGAACAAGCCGTTGTATTGCGCGGGCCGCGTTTGGCAGCCATTATCAAACAGTTTGTCAATGATGTGCTATGGCCTGAACTAGATTTTTTGGTCGTGGATCTTCCTCCAGGTACCGGTGACGTTCAGTTGACGCTGGTACAAACCGTGCCCGTTACGGGTGTAGTGTTGGTGACAACCCCGCAGGATGTCGCCCTGGCCGACGCCGTGAAAGCGATGAACATGTTTATGATGGAATCCATCAATGTTCCAATACTCGGTGTGGTGGAGAACATGTCCTGGTTTACTCCTGCTGAACTGCCTGATAACAAATACTATATTTTTGGCCAGGGCGGTGGAAAAAAGCTGGCTCGGGAAAGCAAGTCTGTGTTATTGGGTCAAATCCCAATCGTGCAGAGCATCCGCGAAGGCGGCGACACCGGCAAGCCAGCTATTTTGCAAGGAGACAATCCAATAGTTGCCGAAGCATTTACGGAGGTAGCCAAAAACACCTTGCGGCAAATAGGCGTTTTGCAGGGGTAGGGGCTGGGTTTAACCCTTTTTCTTAAATCGATAGGAATACAAATCAGGCTCTCCTTCGTAATACCCATCCAAGGAGAGTGAATTGTAGACATTTTGAATGGCTTCGATGGCTTCCGCCGCTGTCGTAATACGGTTTCCGTTGACGCTTGAGATGATAAATCCGGGCTGCATGTTTGTTTCGTACACCACGCTGCCGCGCCGCACGCTTACAACAATAGAACCTTGAATCCGCAGTTTTCTCCTTTCCTCCTTACTGAGGTCGCGCAGCGCAATGCCCAATTCTGGCTCTAGTTCATCACCACGTACCCGGGCGATCCCAGTAGAATTATTACTGTCTTTTAGCAAAATCCGATTGAGCGTTTTTTTGCCGTTGTGCCAGTACTCCAGGTTCAGGGATTCCCCTGGACGGAAACGACCCACATACTCTTGCAACTCGGAGGTGCTGCGCACTTTTGATCCGTTGATACTGATGATGACATCCCCAATTTCAAGCTTGGCATCCGCGGCTGCTCCCCCACTGGCAATCCGGTTGATGAGGGCGCCTTCAGCATTGGGCAAGTTTAACTCTTTGGCCGTTTCAGCATCCAGGTCTTGAATACTGACCCCGAGGAAAGCCCGTTGTACCACGCCAAATTCGCGCAAATCCCGGATGACCTTTTGAACCAAATTAGAGGGAACCGCAAAAGAATACCCTTCATAACTTCCTGATTCTGTGATAATTGCTGTATTAACTCCAATTAGTTCACCCACCGTATTTATCAAAGCCCCGCCGCTATTGCCCGGGTTGACGGCGGCATCGGTTTGGATAAATGACTCAATGCTGGCGCCACCGCCTAGAATATTGATGTTCCGGCCTTTAGCGCTGACAATTCCAGCCGTTACGGTACTTTCTAGGTTAAACGGATTGCCCACTGCCAGTACCCATTCGCCTACCCGAATGGAGTCGCTGTTGCCAAAAACAACAAAGGGCAAGCCTACTTCGTCAATTTTCAACAAGGCAATATCCGTAGAAGCATCAGAACCAATAATCCGGGCTTTGTACTCCCGTTTATCTGACATGGTCACTTTGATGTCCGTGCTGCGATCCACCACGTGATGGTTGGTCACCAAATAGCCATCAGGTGTCAAAATGACGCCAGAGCCGGAAGACCCTGTCAATGAACCACCGCTAAACAAGCCGCCATCTGTTTCCAATAAGGCTCGGATGTTGACCACCGCCGGGGTCGCTATTGCTGCCGCGTCGATGAAATTGGTTGGAGAAGCGGAATTAAAGCTACCGCTGGCGCGAGAGTTAAACAGTTTGTCAACCAAAGCAGTGTAACGTGTTTCACCACCATCGTCAGCCCATACGACCTTGTTAGAACGCACAAATTGGCTGTAAATAAAAATGGAAAGCAAGGAGCTTGCCACACAGAGGCCGAAAAGCAAGAGGTATTTTCTCATAGTTTGCATTCATAACTAAACTGAGAACGATGCAGTATTGTTCTTTATTCTTAAAAAGACTTCTTGAGAACACTTTGGTTGTATCAATTTACAAAAACCGAGCCGAAGTGCAGTACTTCAACCCGCCCGATATGCCTTACTTTTGCGGGAACTTAATTTGCATGGACATGAAATTTTGGAAATATCAGGGTGCCGGCAATGATTTTGTGATGCTCGACCAGCGCCAGAAACGCTGGATCAGTCGCAGCGACACCGCTTACATCGAAAAGCTGTGCGACCGCAGGTTTGGCATTGGTGGCGACGGGCTTATCCTGCTGCAAAATTTGGAAGGCTATGATTTTGAAATGGTGTATTTCAACTCAGATGGCCGAGAAAGCAGTATGTGTGGCAACGGTGGGCGCTGTATTGCCGCTTTTGCCCGAGATATGGGAATTATTACAGGCACCTGCCGTTTTATGGCCATTGATGGGGAACATGAAGCAACCGTAAGCGCGACGTCAATCCGCGGAGAAGCTTGGGTAGAATTGAAGATGCTTGATGTTCAAAAAGTCGTTATTCGGGATAATAGCTATATTTTAAACACTGGCTCGCCCCATTATGTCCGATTTGAGCATCAGGTAGAAGGCATGGATATGATGGCAGAAGGCAGGGCTGTCCGCTATTCGGATGCCTTTAGAAAGGATGGGGTTAACGTGAATATTGTCTGTATTGATCCTGCAAAAACGCAGGAGAACGGCCTCCTAATTCGAACGTACGAGCGGGGTGTGGAAGCAGAAACATTCGCTTGTGGCACTGGGGTAACAGCAGCAGCCATCGCTACATATTTTGAGCAAAAGTACACACCTGGTACGTATGAAATTCCCGTAACGGCAAAAGGTGGGGCACTTTCTGTGCGCTTCAAGGCGCAGGCCAATGGTACATTTACGGATATTTGGCTCTGTGGGCCAGCAGCTTTTGTTTTTGAAGGAAGTATTACTGTTGACAACGCAGCGTGATAGGACCGGCTTTTACCTCATTGCTCATGTTTCCTGCCCGATCACGAATTCTGATGAAATAATTGAGGGTGTCAAATTTTAATGTGTCAGGTACATTCTCGCAGGCGCGTTTTATTCCTTCTTTGTCAACGAAAATGCAGCAGCTGGTGGGCACTACAATGGAGATTTCACCAGAAATACCATTACTGGCACCTTGGGGCTCAACGTACGGCAATTGATACTCAAATTTGGAAAACGAATCGCGGTCGTCGCGCACAAAAACACTGGGTGTTGATTCGTTGTTAGGGAAGCCCAGGTCACCGTCGCCATCAGTGTAGGAAAACCTAATGCTCAAACTATCGCCCTTGGATTTGCCTTGTTGGAGCACATTTTTGGAAAGATTCAAAAATTCAATGACGGGTTCCTTAGGATAATCTGGCGGCTTGACACAAAACTGAGTGCTCATAAACGCAAAAACCAAGAGTAGCAGTGTTGGCGTGATAAATTTTTTCATAGAGTACCTGTATTTCGTTCAAAAGTACGTCGGAATGCAACAAACACCAAAAAACCTTCTGAACTTCAACCATGCAAACATTGCAACGAGCAGAAATATTGCCCTTGTTGGCCAATTTGAACGAATCGAACTTCGAGGCGGTGGCAGCCAGTGTTTTTCAATATCAAAAAGCACGCAACACCTTGTATGCTACATATATAGATATGCTTGGATCCAGCCGAAAACGCCCTTTTCTACCCATTTCTTTTTTCAAAAGTCATAAAATCAGCACTGGAGATTGGATACCAGAAACATGTTTCAAAAGCAGCGGTACAACAGGTCAAATACCTTCCCAGCATTTTGTGAGATCCTTGAATTTATACCTCGACTATGCCCGACTAGGCTTTACAAAAGCATACGGCGACCCATCTGAATGGTGTTTCCTGGCATTGCTACCCAATTACCTGGAACGCGGCCATTCGTCCCTGGTGGCTATGGCTGATCACTTCATCCAATTATCGCCATTTTCAGAAAGTGGTTTTTTTTTACATGACTTTGAAAAATTGCGAGACCGCATTACAGCTTGTAAATCAAAAGGTTACAAAACTATTCTGCTGGGCGTAAGCTATGCCCTGCTTGATTTTGCCGAACAGTTTCCCATGGATCTCTCCAGCATCACCATTATGGAAACAGGCGGCATGAAAGGACAGCGACGTGAGATGACCCGTACGGAGCTTCACCAAAGCTTGCAACAATCCTTCAACACAGATTTGATTCATTCTGAATACGGCATGACAGAGCTGTTCTCACAGGCTTACTCCCAAGGAGGCAGTATCTTCGCGCCTTGTCCAAGCATGCGGGTGACAGCAACTGAAGTCACCGACCCTTTCTGCACCGTAGCACCAGGACGTACCGGCGTACTCAACATCACAGACTTGGCAAACATCGACACCCTTAGTTTTATTCAAACAGAAGATCTGGGGCGTGTATTCGAAGATGGCAGTTTTGAGGTACTTGGCAGGTTGGATGCAGCGGAGATGCGTGGGTGCAATTTGCTCCTTTACGGTTGACGGTGGACGGTGGACGGTAGCACATTTTGGGTAATATGCGTTTGGGATTTCTTTTCAGAAGGTTTGGGCATAGATTGATTGCACTAAAAATGCACCCATAATTGAACTTTTATCGCTAATTGAGCGAGAAATAATAATAATTGGAGGACCAAAGCGGTGGACAGCTCGCACATCCTTTGAACGTATGCTTTGAATGTTATTTCAGCACTTAAGCCAATATTATCTGAATAGTTTTTGGATTTAATTGCTGAAACTCCATGCCGAGCAATCGAACAAACGCTGTGCAAACCGTCCACCGTCTACCGTCCACCGTCCACCGTAAAAAAATGTCACTATTAATAAGGAACATCCGCACCCTGGTGCAAGCAGAAACCCAGCGCCGCAGCATCGTAAAAGGTGCCGAAATGGCCTATCTCCCATGTCTTGACAACGCCTACCTGTTGGCTGAAAATGGCCGTATTGCGGCATTTGGCCCCATGTCGGAATGCCCCGAGCGAGCCGATACAGTGCTGGATGCCACGGATCGCATGGTATTCCCGAGTTGGTGCGATTCGCATACACATATAGTATTTGCTGCTACCAGAGAGGAGGAATTTGTATCCAGGTTGAAAGGGCTCTCTTACGCGGAAATTGCCCAAAGTGGTGGTGGCATTTTGAATTCAGCAAAAAAATTACAATCCATGTCCGAAGATGCGCTTTTCGAAGGTGCCTGGGTGCGCTTGCAGGAAGTGATTGGCTACGGCACCGGTGCCATTGAGGTGAAAAGCGGGTATGGACTAACGGTGGAAAGTGAATTGAAAATGTTGCGCGTTATCCGTCGATTGAAGGAGAAAAGCCCAATACCCGTAAAAGCGACTTTTTTGGGTGCACATGCAGTTCCATTAGAATACAAGGATCGGCGTCAAGATTATATTAACCTGATTGTCAATGACATGCTGCCCCTGGTAGCGGGTGAAGGCCTGGCGGATTACTGCGATGTTTTTTGTGACAAAGGATTTTTCACGCCAGAAGAAACGGATCAAATACTTCAAGCTGGCTGGAAATATGGGTTAAAACCCAAGATTCACGCCAATGAACTTGGCATTACAGGCGGGGTGCAAGCTGGTGTGGCAAACCGCGCCATTTCTGTTGACCACCTGGAGCATACCAGCTCTGTTGAAATTGAAGTGCTCAGGAACAGTGATACCATTCCTACTTTATTGCCTTCCTGTTCGTTTTTCCTTGGTATTCCGTATGCTGCTGCCCGCGAAATGATTACGGCTGGATTGCCCGTTACGTTGGCTACTGACTACAATCCAGGCTCCTCCCCTTCGGGAAATATGCCTTTTGTAGTGTCACTTGCTTGTATCAAAATGAAACTCTTGCCAGAGGAAGCCATCAATGCCGCAACGATAAACGGTGCCAGAGCGATGGAGCTGCAAGTCGAAGTTGGAACAATTGCTGTCGGCAAAATGGCAAATTTCTTTATTTCCAAACCAATGATGTCGCTTGCATTACTTCCATACAGCTTTGGCAGCAACCTTGTGGAAACGGTAGTATTGAACGGAGCGGCGGTGGCGAAGTGACTTTTTATGGCAATAAAGACCGCTAACAAATCGTTCAGGCGCGTCCTTTGTTTACAGCTTAGCTTGTTAATGTGCAACTTTTGTGCCCCTGAAAATAACCCAGCAACGCGGTTATTTCCTAATTTTGCGGCCATTGTGCCAAAAAACTGGCCCAAAATGTTAAATCCGCCCTTCTGGGGCAACAGACAAAACTCGAACTGTATCTGATGCTTAAACGAGAATTATCTCGCTATCACAATTATCCACAACCATTGTTAAATTTTCACACACTGATGCAAAGACTTCTAATCCCGCTCTTCGTATGCGTAGCACTTGGCATTCCTTCTGTCATGCTTGCCCAAATACCTCAAAGCGTGTCAGTACCACCGGGCCCCGTAAAGTACCCAACCCACCAGGCTCCGGCTTCGCCAGATAACGTCTGCAACTTTGCCGGCACTTATACACAAGCGCAATTTATCGGTAACAGCAACGATACCGATTTGCCACAGGTTTTCTTATGCCGTGGTGACTCCTTACTCATCCGCCACAATGGCGATGCCATTTTGACGGGCGACCCGCAAACAGGGACACTTGCCGGTGTGGCTTTTGCTTTTTACACTTGCCCGCCAACCATTATTGGTGACAACCTGCAAGCCATCGCGTCAAACCCCGGCCCAGGCGACCCATGTGTATTAAAAGTACCGCCTGCAGCAAATGGCTTGTACATTACACCTGGTGTTCCGAATGGTGGCGTTACCTGGTTTTTCAACAGTGGCACCTTAAATGCGACTTTCGGCTTGGGCCAGCCCTTATCGCTTTTCTTCGCACCAATTACAGTTGACGAAATCACCCCTCCAGCCGGTTTCGAATCAACTGTTGTAGGTTCTCCGCCTGGCCCTTGTGTCAACGTGAACACCAATGCTGCTTTTGAAATAATTTACCTGAATCCAATTACAGGAGAGGGCGTCAATACCAGCTTTGGCAATGATTGTCTCGGAAAATTCACCATCCGCGGTGGTTATCCTGAATACGACAATACAGCGATCTATACCATAGATATTTCCTTAACCAGCAACCCTGCTGTAAAGGCGGTGATTCACCCCCAACAATCGCAATTATTCCACCTTGCTCCGGTTATTTTTTCCGTTCCACAACCTGGAAACTACACTATTACTGTCATTGATGGCAAAGCCTGCCCAGCCAGCTTTACCATGGATATGAATGTTTGTGATCCAAGCGACAATATCACCCTTGTATTCCCCGACACCATTGCGCCACCAGCTACCAGCAACTTCTGCGTTCCGCTGACGGTAGAAAATTTCGATATTGTTTCAGGTTCATTCTCCATTAATTGGGATCCTGCCGTCTTGCAATATATTGGTGTTTCAAATCAGAACCAAGTATTAGATCCTTTCACCGGTACAACCTTAAATCCAGGCAACGCAGCCAATGGCCAAATTGGTTTGGTGCTTTACGATCAAACTACAATCGGTAATGTACTGAGTATTCCAAATGGTGAGACCTTGTTTGAAGTGTGCTTTAATGTCGTCGGAGTCTTAGGGCAATGTTCCGGCTTGACAATCTCCAATAGCCCTACGGCTGTATCCTTTGAAGGTAATGTGGGCCAAACGCTTGCACTCTCTGCCGATCCAGGCAGTGTTTGTGTTCAATTCCTGCCACTGGATGTTCTGGTCGCTATATTTGACTCCACTTGTTTAGGTACTGCATCTATGATGGTTACGGCAACTGGCGGAGCCAGCCCTTACAGCGTCGTAGTGCAAGAATTTCTTGGCACCGTACAGGGTCCCACCTATTCCGGTACGATATCAGGCAGCGGTAGCTTCTACACCATCAATAATACCATCGGTGCATTTGACAACATGACTCGGACTTATTATGTCTGCGTCACAGACAGCAATGGATTGGGAACAACCGTTTGTGACACCATTGAGGTCTTGATACCGACGCTTGGAGCGCAAATCTCCTTTATACAGCAACCCAGTTGCAACGGCTTTAAAGATGGTATTGTAAATGCTGTCGTATTGATTGGTGGTGTTCCAGTTGCCAATCCTGGCCCTAACTATACATTTCAGTGGTCAACAGCCCCCCCACTCATCAACCCTGCCCTGGGATATCAGGATGGCACTGTCAACGATGATGTCCATGCAGGGAACTATGCCCTGGTGGTTACCGACATTGCCCGCATGTGTTCGGCCACGGCCCTTGGGTCATTGGGCCAACCTACCGTCATCAGTCGGGATGTCATAACATCAACTCCAGCTAGTTGTAGTGGTGTTGCCAACGGATCCATCAATTATTTGGCAAAAGGCGGCACCCCGTTTGCGGGCGGTCAATACCAGTTTAATTGGGCCAATGATGCTGGCCCCGTAGGCTCTCCGGGCCAAAACAACCCTATCATTGTCAACAGCTTGGCTGCTGGGCTTTATATGGTAACTATAACAGATGCCAATGGCTGTACTAAAATTGATAGTGTAGCCGTCATAGATCAACGGGTCGTGATGCTTAACCCAGGTATGACGAGCAGTGTTACCTGCTTTGGCTTGAGCACTGGTACCGCCGTTGTGTCGGTGTCAGAGTCAGCGCCTTCTGGTCATGCTTATAACTTTACCTGGTCGCCTACCCCAGCTTGTATGCCTGCTGGCACCAATCTGTCTTCTGGTTATGCTTGCTTAGCTGCTGGAAATTACTTCGTCACTGCCCTAGATCCAATAGACGGATGTAAGGACACCCTTACCATTCAGATAACACAACCTGCCAAGCTTGTCCTCGATACCCTTGGGTTCCAGCCCCCCAACTGCGTGCCACCAAACAGCGGCGGCATTTCTGTTGTCGCCCAAGGCGGCACTGGCGGCCCTGGCTACACCTTTAACTGGAGTAATGGTGCTACAGGTGCCAGCCAGAACGGCCTTGCTGTAGGACCATACAATGTTACCGTTACGGACATGAATGGCTGCAAGGACTCATTGGTATTTGTGCTGCCAACGCCTGTGGGGCCTAATATCACCATTGTTTCAAATCCCGTGAAATGTGGTGGCGATGGTTCGCTTACTGTAAATCCCGCAAATGCTACTTCCTATAATTGGACAGCTGTGCCAAGCACTGGTACGATCGGTGCGACCAATCAAATAGTTAACCTTCAAGGCGGCACCTATGCTGTTACCGTAACAGACCAAGCAGGCTGTACAACAGTAGATACCGTTGCGTTAGCTGGTGTAATTCCTATGTCATTCGCCGATACTTCTATCGTTGAGCCACTTTGTTTTGGCTTTAAAGATGGTATTCTTGGCGTATTGGTGCAGGATGGGAAACCACCGTACACCAATTATCAATGGAACCCTACCCAACCTGCCCCATCTGGCCCGACGATTTTTTCCATCGGTGCTGGCGTTTATAGCGTTACGGTGACCGACAATGAAGGTTGTACGCTTACGGGTTCGTTTACCTTAAACCAACCGCCACAGGTAGTAAACACGCTTTCTGGCATCCAAAACGTTTCTTGCTTTGGGGTGTGTGATGGCACGGCGCAAATCGCGACCAATTATGCCACTACACCAAATCCAACACCCGGCAATTTTATTTACATCTGGAACGACGGTACCAGCACAGCCGCCATGCGGACAGATCTTTGCGCTGGCACGTACATCGTGACGAGCGCCGACAACAACAACTGTGGCGATACAGATACCTTGACCATTGGAACGCCACCGCAGATTGGTGCAACAAACACGACAATCCCGGCCTCCTGTTTTGGCCAGGCAACCGGCTCCGCTACCATCATGGGAACAGGCGGCAATGGTGCTCCTTTCACTTATATTTGGAGCGATTCGAACAGCAGCACGACCAATACTGCCAATAATTTGGCTGCGGGGCAATACGTGGTGACTGTTACAGATTCTAATGGCTGCACGGAAGTCATTGACTCTATATTCGTAACAGAGCCCGGTGAAATCTTGGTGTTGCAAGACTTGATTTTGACGGACAATCCCAATTGCTTTGGAAATTCTGATGGCCGAATTGTAGTAATCGTTTCTGGTGGAAATACGGGCCAATTGCAATACGAATGGTCAGATGATATGGGTGTAATTGGCAATACTCCGGGAGAACTGGAGGATTTGCCAGCTGGCTTTTATTCTGTGGTCGTAACCGATGCCCAAGGGTGTACTGGAAGTTTGTCCGACATCATGCTGCAGGATCCTCCTCCAGTTTTGGGCAGCTATGATGCACCAGAAGCCCTGGTATGCAATGGTGATGTGACGACCTTGAAGATCAATTCAATCGCTGGCGGTTCGGGTGGCCCTTACCAGTTTAGCCTTGATTTTGGTGCTTTGCTGGATGTTAACTTCCCGGTAAGCCTCACCGGAGGCGAGCACTTCATCACCTATTTTGATGTAAAGGGTTGTTTCTATACCGATACCGTTAATGTTCCAGAGCCAGCGCCGATTGAAGTGACCTTCAATCCAATGGTAAAAGAAATCGAATTGGGTGATACTTCCTACCAGCTGAAGCCGCTCATTACGGGTGCTGCAGTTGCTTCTTTCACTTGGACACCAGCAGATTTGTTGCGCACAGCAACCGATCTAAACCCTTACGTGTACACATTTGAGTCGCAATTGTATACCCTTGTGGTATTTGACGACAAAGGTTGTTCCGGTACTGGTTCTGTACAAATCAATGTTGATCCAAACCGCAATGTGTATATCCCTAATGTTTTCGAACCAGGGGTTGGTGGGCTGAATGACCACTTTAACGTCCACTTGGGCCTGGGTATTGAACTCGTCAACTTCATGCGGGTTTACAACCGATGGGGTGAATTGATGTATACCAGGGAGCGCTTCCTGCCGCAAAACGATAATTTTGCAGATGGCTGGGATGGTAAATTCCGAGGGGACTTCGTCAACCCGGGCGTGTTTGTCTATGTCGTTGAAGTCAAGTTCCTCGATGGCAGGGTGCTGTTGTATCGTGGAGATGTGACAGTGTATAGGTAAGCTGGAATGCGATAGTTTGAAAAAAGAGCCATCCGCGTGAATTCGCGGATGGCTCTTTTTGATTGACGCGTTCAGATTACATGATTTCCGATTGTTGAAGTGTCATCCCGCTTAGTATTGGTGGTCAAATGAGACAAGAATTATCGTCGGTTTCTCGTTTGATCCACCCCCGATTTTTGACGCAACGCCAAACCGTCTACCGTCTACCGTCTACCGCACCTTCGGCTGCCTCCGCTTACTCCCTGGCCGAAACCCTTTTCCGCCCATCATAGCCATCATAGAAGGGTTCATCGACTGACCAGCTTGTTTCATTTGTTTGTCTACTTCTTTGATTTGCTCCTTGAGCATTGGTTCTGTTACGGTCAGTTTTTTCACTTCCGACAAATGGTTTTGCGCGGCTTTGATGTTGTTTTTACCTGCGGAAATCATCACCAACTGAAGCCAGGCTGCTGCCCGCTCATTGTCGGAAGGCAAGCCCGCGTCGAGTGATTTTCGGATCCAGGTCTCAGCGGTGTTGAAATCCTTCTTTTGCATAAAGATAGCACCCATGGTCATGTAATAGACCCCTTTGTAGCCAATCAGCAACAACTTTGGGCTCAAGGTCATTTTGAGGCGTGCTTCGGCTTCTTCGAGCTTTTGTTGACTGAGCAGTTGATTCGTAGAAAGAATGGTGCCCAGCATCAAATAACCCGCAAGCAGGATTATGCCCACGAACAAGAAAGGGAATCCGTACCAAAAACCGAATGCTGCCCAAAGCGCGATGCCACCCAATATGCCCCCCACAATCAGGGCTAAACGAAGATAAATGTTAATTGTAAACATGGAATTATTTTGAAAACATGAACTGCAAAGGTATTACAGTTTTTTGAACACCTGTATCAGATTGGGCGTGGCAACTTCGCTGCACTTCAACAATTCCTTAGTACAGTCTAAAACAATGTAGCATTGTGTGCTCGATGGCCCTTTTTCCATAAAACACCAGCCGTCGAGCAGGTCGGTGGTGTCGAGCTGACAGGTGAGGGTACGGCAAGTGACATCAATTTCAATGTCTGTTTCCGAACGCAACACACCCTGTTGGAATCGGCGCATTTTGGTATCCGCAAATTCGAGGGTAATGGTGCTATCGTTTTGATTTTCCCAGCGTCCTTCCAAGGTTTTTAGCAAATCCGATCCGTCAGGGCCAGTAGATTGAGGTAGTTCAGGGTTCGTTCCTGGTTGGTTGGTATTGTTGGGACTGGAGTTTGTACAGGCATGAATCAAAGTCAGTACGGCCAAGAGGGTTAGTAGTTTGTACATAGTATTTTTGTTGAATTAATACAATATTCGCCAAATCAACGGCGAACCTCTATTCCATAACCGGCGCCAGGAGCCATTTCCAAAGCAATTTGCGTGCCGTTTGGTAATGGCACCAATTGAATTTCAAAATCAATATGCATTTTGTTGTTGTATCGAAAGGTCGTTCCGTCTGCTCCGATACTGAAATTGACCTTGTTTGACAGGCATTCTGGGAAATTATCGCTGGTATAAATGTCCACTTTATTGCCATTTTTCTTCAAAATAAATGCCGCCGTCAATTTTCCAAAAACAACAAACGCTTTTAACGGCCCATCGCTGAGGGTAAACAATCGGCGGTTCGAATTCGCGGGGTCGGCATTGATAACCGCGGCTTCCGGGAACAGTACCTTGCACCAACTGTTTGCTGGATCATCGCCCGAAACCATTTCCTGGGTGCTGAAGGCAAATGTTAGCCCGGCACCTGCCTTCTTGTTTTCTGGCTGCGTTGAATTTGACCGTTTGGGCGTTTCAGAACAGGAAAACAGCCCAACAATCAAAAAAAGCAGCATCGATAATTTGATTTTCATATTTTATAATCGAGTCGAATAGTGTAGTTCCTGGGCGCATCCAACAGCGCAGGACGGACGGAGTATTCAGCGTTGAAAAGATTGCCAACCAATGCACTGACTTTCAAGCTTTTATTGATAGCATAAGAAGATCGGAGGTCAACTATGGTGGAACCGTTTTTATGCTCCTGACGGAATTTCCGTACGGCAATAAATTCTTTTGGCGCCAGCGCATCAGGCAATGTGATACCCTTTATTTTTCCTTCAAACAACTCGTCAATCGCATTCATAAAGCTATAGTACTGTACAGAAAGCCCAACGCTAAAACCTTTGATGCTGTATTCAGCGTCAAACTTCAAGGTCTGGTTGAAACGATATTTCAAAACATTGTTTGTATCGGAAGAACCATAATTCAAATCCGGGTTGTTCTTGTCAAACACTTTGTAACGCGGCGTAATACTGGTAAAACCAGCCAAAACAGCCAGTGAACCACCCGCAAAATCACCTTGGCCAGCCACCGATATTTCATAGCCCGTCACCCTGGTATCGCCCGAGTTTTCCGAACGGAATCTAGCCCTGCTTTGGATGCCATTGGGCGTAAAGTTGATGAGCAAGGTATCCAGCACAAATTCCATCATATCCTGATACTCCGAAACAAATCCGGTCAGGTCAACATACCCCTTCCAGTCCCCTATCCTGAACCCTTGTTTTAAGCCCAATTCAGCCGTCCAGCCCGTTTCAGAAACAAGCGCAGGATTGGGCACTACGTTATTGCCAACACCAAAGTCAGTACTGATAAATTTTTCTGCAATGGTTGGGTAGCGATATCCTTGTCCCCATGAAGCCCGGAAATAAGTGGCTGCTCCCGCCCGGTAATTGGCACCCAGGCGAAACACTGGTTTGCCTTCAATAACTTCGCCATTGGGAATAATGCCGTACTCATTGGTGGCCCGGTCAATAAAAATGGTATCTGGGCTTTGCTGTGCGTTGTGTTCGTATCGGAATCCGGCAGAAAGGTTGAGGCGGTCAAATATTTTATAGTCCAACTGCAAATAAGCAGCAAGGTTGCGCGATCTAAAATTGCCATTGTTGTATAACTCCGCATCCACGGTGTTGTAAGTGCCAACGATACCTGCGGTCGTTACCAGTCCGATGCGCTGCATATTCCGCTGGAACTGGTATTCTCCATAATACAGGCGGCTGTCGTTGCTTTGATTTCCTGAGTTGTTGTTGTGGATGTAATAATAGCGGCTGAGCACTTTGTGGCGGTTCCCGCTTTTGTCAAAATATTGCAGCGTTGGGTCGATCGTAAAACGCAAGCGGCCCCTGGTAAAGGACGCAGAACCTTCGCCGGATTGATACGCCTGCGTAGAGTCGTTGCCCCAAATAAAGAAACTGCCACCGCGCCCGAAGTTGAAATTGGTGTTCAAGCCCAGGGTGAGACGATCGTTTACCCGGTAGCGGAAGTTGGGGGTGACGCGCCCGTAGCGGCTATAGGTATCACGGTTGTAGCTGTCGCGAAACAGGCCATAAGCGCCAATCACCACATCGAGTTTGTTGATTTTTCTTCGGTGGCAAAAGCTAAAGCCTGTTTCTACAGGTAGCACCAAAGTCGAAGTATCGTTGCCCCACCATTTTTTGGCTGGGTCATTTGGCGCGCCCCAAACCTTGCCAAAGGTGGAAAAGTTTGTTTCTGGCTGGTCTTTGGCAAAACCTGTGCGAATGTTGATGATGCCATTCATCGCGGAAGAGCCATAAAGGGCAGATGCAGCGCCTTTTAGCACCTCTATCTGCGATATATTCTCCACCGGAAAATCATCCCAGTTTGGCAATCCCGCATCAGGTTGTAGGGCGGGCATGTCGTCTACCAATACTAATACACGTGTTCCGGCACCATAAGAGAAGCCAGCGCCGCCCCGTATGCTGGCCTGCCCATCCACGATGTTCAAGCCGGGCACTTTTACGAGTACTTCATCCACGGAAGTAGAGTTGGTGCTTTCGATGAGTCCAGGTTTTAAAACATCGAGAGAAACGGTGACTTCGCCGAGGGGTTTTTCAAACTTTCCCGCAGTCACGGTGGCGGTTTGCAGCAGGTTGCTGCCGTCATTGAGCTTGATATTTAGGGTGCGGGTTTCACCTGCAGCAAGGGTGATGCTTTGGCTGTACACGTTGTAGCCAACCAAAAAGCAACTAATCTCGTATCGCCCTGGCGCAAGGCTGATTTTGTAGTTGCCATCAAGATCAGTAGCCGCGCCGCTCTCGCCAATTTTCACCGAAACACCAATCAGCATTTCGCCGTTCGAGCCATCCGCGACTTTACCTTGAATGGTTGCATTCTGGCTTTTCAGGGTAAAAAATGATAAAATACAAAAAAGGGAAACGGTAATTCTCATAGTACGTTTTCAGATTTTAGCGTGGAAAAAGGTGCTTGGGAGCGGGGTAAAAGTATAAAAAAAACGGTAGACGGTAGACGGTGGACGGTTTTGCACGACATTTGTGCATTGGTTTGGTATTGCTTTTTCAGCACTTTAAGCCCCATTTTCTGAATTAAAGGGCTGAAACACCCAATCCAAGATAAAAAACGAATATTGTGCAAGCCGTCTACCATCTACCGTCTACCGTCCACCGTCAAAGGTCAATATTTGGGTTTCCCTATTCGCAGCAGGCGGTGCCAAACGGCCCGGCAAACAATCCACCCATGCGCCAACACGGTAGATAGCAGACCATAATGCGCCCGCATCACCGCAAAACGATCCCTCAGGCTTTGCTGGTGCCGTTGTTTGGAAATACCGCCCATCAAATAATCGGTGATAATCAGCCCGGCATTGATGTTTTCTGCGCTGTTTTTCAGGATGCGAATGCACCAATCGTAATCGGCGCAGAGGTTGTTGTCCAGGTATTCAGGTGCGAGGCTTCGGCGCGGGATAAAAGATTGATGCACGACCAGCATACCGCCGAGAAAATCGCGCCAGTGGAGCTGTTTGGGCAGTTTCCGGGTGCTCAATGCGCTCATGCTGCCCGCCTGCTTCCGGGCATCGTCGACCAGCAAGGTTTCACCGTACAACACGCCCGTTTGGGGCGTCACCAAGGCAGCCAATTTTTCCAGGGTATTTGCGGCGTGCAGGTGGTCGCCGCCGTTGAGGAACTGGACAAAATCGCCCGTGGCCATCCGCAGTCCCTTGTTCATGGCATCGTATAACCCCTTGTCTTTTTCTGAAATCCAGCGCAGCTGGGGCATTTTTTGGGCGTATTCCTCAATGATTGAAAGTGTTCCATCCTTGGAAGCGCCATCAACCACGATGTATTCCACATGCGGATAAGTCTGGCGCAGCACACTTTCCATGGTGCCGGGCAGCAGGGTTTCGCCGTTGTAGACGACGGTGATGATGGAAAATACGATGGGTGGGTGAGGTGTTTGTTGTCTGATCAAAATGAAGCCTTAAATTTGATTTCAAGTAGCAAAACGCGGAATTTTCTCCCTGATGACCCGTTTCGATTAATTGAATTGTAAAAAATGTTTCTTTGCAATCAAAATCCATACCGTCAAAAAGCAATTAACACCGTGAAAGTCTCTTATCTCTTATTAATATTCCTAATTGGACTAACTGCCTGCTACCCAGGTAAAAACACGACGCATTCCATGAAAATATTTGCCTTCCGACTCACGCCAGGCCAAGACCTGAAAAAAGAAATCGACGCTTTTGCACGCCGGGAAAAGCTACAAGCAGGTTTTATCGTAACCTGTGTTGGCAGCCTCCAACAGGTCAAAATTCGACCTGCAAACCAAAAGGACGCACTGGAGCGGATTGAAAAATTTGAAATAGTATCCCTGGTTGGCACCCTCTCGCCCGATGGGTCGCACCTGCACATTTCATTATCCGACAGTCTTGGCAATACCATCGGCGGACATTTGCTCGAAGGGAACCTGGTTTACACCACAGCAGAAATTGTGCTGGGTGAAGCGGAATCCCTTCGATTCAGTCGAGAGGTTGACCCCGTGACGACGTACAAAGAGTTGACCGTGAAAAAACGCAGCGAGTAAACACGCCTACTTCCGCAACGTCGGATCTATCGCATACGCCTTTTCAAACCACTCCCCACTTTTCTCCGGCTGCCCCATATCGCGGTACGCCGAACCAATGTAAAAATACAAGGTTGCATTGTCCGGCGCGAACTTCAAGCCTTCCTGCCATTGCTCGATGGCCTCCGGGAAATTCTTTTTCATGGCCAAAACGGCCCCCAAGTTGCGGCGGGCATCCACAAAGCGCGGATCGTATTTGATGGACTCTTTGTACACCTCTTCGGCTTTGTCCAATTGGCCGCGCATGAAGTAGATGTAGCCCATGTTGGAAAGCACGGGCGCATTGTTGGGCCGGTGTTTCAGCGATACTTGATAGTCTTCAAACGCTTTGTCGTATTGCCCCAGGCGGAAATAGGCGATGCCACGGCCACCATAAGCGTCGTGGTATTCCGGGTACAGTTTGATGCACTTGGTGTAACATTCCACCGCGAACTCTAAGCCTGGCTTGTCGATCACGGTGCCTGTTTTTTCGTCCATGGCCACCCGCGCCACTTCCAGGGCGTTGTGGTAGTTCAGTTTGGCACAATTGGGGGAGTTGGGCAAATCAGCGGCGTATAACGTCGCGCTATTTTCCCAAGCCGGGTTTCGGGTAATTGTTTTCAAGCTATACAAAGCGATTATGACCCCAGCAAGGCCCCACACCGCAGCGCCTTTTCCATTGGGGTTCCAAACGCTGCGCATATCATCAATTTTAAAAATCTTGGCGATGCCCCAGGCCAATGCCAACGCGTACCCGAAAGAGGGCATGTACTGCAAGCGTTCGCCATAAGAAGTGCCGATGAGGAACAGTACATTGCTAAACAAGGCAAAACAAATCAGGTAAAACAGTATCGCGTAGGAAAGGATATGCTTTTTGCCCATGTTCATCAAGGCCCACACACCCATGCCGGCGTACACAAAAAAGCCCAGCAAGGCACGCCAATCGCCAAAGCTTACTGGCTCGAATTGGGGATAGCCCATATCACAAACCAATGGATGCGGCAGTATCAGCACCCAGAGATATTTGCCGCACATCATAAAGGCTGATGCCAGGCGGTCGGCGGAGTTGTGCGCGCCCACCATGAAATTGTCCAAAATGGAGTAAATTTCCTGAGCTTGTTGCGCGCCCAATACACTTTGCCTGACGGCGAGGAATATTGCGGCTGGGATAAGCATCATGCCCGCCAAGCGCATCATTTGATTCAATGGTTTGAGTGCATGACAAAATCGGGGCGGCTTGTTTTCATGCGACCTTTTTGAGTGTCGTTTTTTGTTCTGTTTGTATCCTGAAAGCCATAAATTCTTCCATGTCCCCATTTGTTTTGAC